>ENA-ORXM01000778-ORXM01000778.1-marine-metagenome-genome-assembly--contig:-NODE-778-length-49898-cov-59.682744_pt1 | contig 49898 bp, 48 predicted proteins | sample MGYA00237867_ERZ511480 | MGnify/ENA primary metagenome ERZ511480 (study PRJEB26309, sample SAMN06266103) | marine metagenome | isolation source: Algal blade | place: United Kingdom:Sidmouth, United...
CGCTGAATATTAAGATCTACAATGATTTGAATCCTCAGCAAAATTTATCTGAAAAAAGATTTTCTGAGAGATGTAACGGATCATGCATATCCAGAGTGCTGACGAAGGAGGCATTCTGTGATCATGCGGTGTTATACCTCGTTTTTTATTGGTTATGGTTTATCATTACAAATAATCTATTTTCCGGATTTATTATATAAAAGTCTACATCTGACCCATTTGAATTGTAAGCATAGTAATTCCCCGTTTGATTTGCAAGATTCTCAATAAATTTCATTTTATCAAGTTTTGATTGATTCCATCCAGCGTAAGTTGGTGTAGCGATTTTGAGTATATTCTTTTCGTCCATTTGAACTGGAGTACTTTTCCATTTGATCGACTCCCAATTCTTTCTGTGATCTGGTTTGACGGGGTAATTATTAAAGAAAGACTTATCAGGGTTAAGAAAATACTGTGCAATTTCTTTACCGTATTTGTACGCGTATATTGAATAACCTTCGCCTCTTACACTTACTTCTTCGAATGCAAATTCCTTCCAACTCCAAAATGTTTTTCCAGTAATTTGTTCGGCCTGTTGTTTTACATAGAAGTTCTTAGAAATCGGAAAAATTCCAATATTCCAAGTGATTGAACTTACTAATATTGCATAAACAATTGCTTCTATAAATCTCGTCTTTGATTTGTCCTGCTTATTTATAAATGACCTTATTATTCTTACTCCCCAAACAATTAAAATTGCTGGTAATACAATTAGTAATAGGAAGTAGAATAACACAATGTTCATTTTCTATTTGGCATTTTCATTTTCTAATGAGGTATAACTAACTTATATACCCACCTTTTCATAGCATGAGGTGGTAAAATACACCAAACCATTACCTAAGATATAGATTTACAAATAGACAATGATTTATCGCTTGACTAGTCTAATACATTCACACAGAAAAAAGGGAAATTATCCTTAAAACTTGACATTAACTCCTGCGATAATGCTAATGCCAGTATCATCTGCAAAGTATCTCTGGCGGTTGAGATAGTCTCGATAGTTTGTATTGAGAAAGTTATCTACTGAGACAAATAATCTAATCTTATAATGAGGTAGAATAATATTAGATGACGCCTTAAGGCCTATGAGATTGTAAGTCGGTGGAGGGACTACAAAGTCTTGTGTCTCTAACAAGTGTCCTTGGTTAAAGACTAACCTATTGTCTATGCTAAATTCTATCTCATCTAACTTAAGTCCTTGCGACAATGATAGTGCCTTCGCTACTCTGTAGGTTAGACTTCCATACAGACTGTTAGGTGGCATGTATACTAGCGGTAGGTCATTAGTTGTATCATTTCCTTTGATGTAGCTATATCGTAGTAATCCAAAAATAGAATTACTCATTACCACTTGTGTGGAGAGATCTATGCCATATATATTGGCATCAGTTTGCTCATACTTAAATACTGGAAATGCGCCTCTGATTGTCAGTCGGAATTCTTCTTGTGGATTAAGAAATATATAATCATCGAAGTGCTGATGGTAGAGCAAAGTACTCAAGGAAAAATTAGCACTGGGCAACCATTTGTATTCTAATGTATTTTTGATCGCTTTTTCTGTTTTGAGATCTACGCTACCCTCTTCTATACCGCTAACGCCTTGGTGGAGCCCGGCGCTATACAATTCGTTAATACCTGGATTACGAGTGGCGTATCCTGTATTAAATGTCAGAGACTGAGACGTAGAAAGGTCATATTCTATTCCGATTACAGATCCTACGGTATGGAAATTATTGTTATATCTAATGATATCGCGAGTTAGCTCTTGGCTGATAGTGGCAACATCCTGATTTTCGTAATCATATCTAAGACCTATATTAATGTGGGTTCTATTCTTATCTCGAGAAAGTGTTGTGTAGAATCCAGCCTTAGTAGAAAAATAATCAGGAATCAGTGGCAATATTCCTGTCCCAGGATTATTAGTATTATCAGTCAATATGTTCTCGTTACCTATAGAAAGCTTCCATGCATCAGAGTAGTTCTTAGTATATACCATTTTGGTATTGAGAGTATACTGAGTGAGACTTAATGCTGGTCTTTCTGTCCGACCACCTCGCCTGACATCAAATTCTTTTCGGTCATTGGCTTGACTTGCTATGACTAATTCTATTGTCTGATGATCATCGAAGTAATACTTAGCCTGGATCTTAGCTAAGTGATGAGCTACCTTTTGCTTAGGTGCTTCTATGGCAGAGTCATAATTCGGTTCTGTAAAGTATGGAACATCACTCGCAAATGCTAACTCTAAATCTGTGAGATTACCGATGTGAGACCCTCGCAATACTCCGAGGGTTGTATTAAATCTGCTCAAGTATACTTCGACAAATAATCGCTCATTCCATGATTTTTCTAACTGCAATGATAGGTTGGCTTCTTTGATACCTGTATTATTGAGGAAGTAATCTGGGGCTTTGCGATCACCGTAATTCTTCAGTGTTCCATTAAGCCGCCATGCAATATGTGGTGTGTACTTTCCTACCCGAGCATTAAGCGTATGTCCTCTACCGTTAGTTTCATAAGCATAACTAACCTGCCCATGTAGATGAGGTTCTCTTCCGATGCTCTTAGGTTCGACAAGAATGACACTACCCATATTCCCTCCTCCGTATTGTATGGCATTGGCACCTTTCAGCACGGTAATTCTATCTGCAGAAAACGGGTCTATCTCAGGGCTGTGATCATTACCCCATTGCTGCCCACTCTGTATTATACCATTATTAAGTATCGCCAGACGGTTACCATATAGGCCTTGTACGACTGGCTTAGCGATACCGCTACCGTTTTTGATCAGATGTACACCCGCTTCTTTTTCTATTAGAGCTGATAAGTTATCGTTAGAATTGTCCTCTATAGTTTTCCTACTTACAGATGTAAAGGATTGATTATTATTGTCAGTCTGCACACCAGTAATTAAGACACTCTCCAGTGAAGTAGATGAATGTGATAGGTATATAGTCAGCGTTGTGTCCTGATTAATATCGGCATGGAATTCCTCAGGCTCACAACCGATGTGAGATAAGATAAAATGAAAATCGCCTGCACAAATATTACTAAATATAAAGTCACCATTGTCATCCGTCGATGTACTATTAGTTAAGTCTTGGATGATGACATTGACATAAGATAAAGGCTGGCTTGTCGCCTCATCGATGACCTTACCTCTTATAGTCAGTGTACAATCTTGTGCTCCACATGTAATAACTGTGCAAGCGATTAGTATAAATATTTTTATTATTCTACTGAACATCAATTGGGAAAGTCACTTCTATATCAGTCTCTCCATCTGCGTTAGAAATATCACCATCTGAGACACCTTCTGCATCCTTCATTGGCTCGTGACGTAGAACGATTGTTAGTGTACCTGTACCTGCACTTCCGACATTAAGAGTAGAAATTAATCCGATCGGATTGCCATCTGCATCTCTATCTTCATAATCTACAGTTACACCACTTAGACTGGAAGAGAAAAAGAATTGGTGCTCTTCTGCTTCTTCCTCTATCTCTTCTGTTACATTCTCTGCAGGTGACTCTGTTGCATTAAGCAACTCTATAGTCCCTGTATATCTGCTGTCAGCCATTAATGTACCACCAGTTATCACTGGTGACTCGCCCCCGTCACCATCTAGGTCTACGAAGCTTAATATGACAACCTCGCCATTGCTAGATGTCAGTGTGTAATTAAGAGTTGTGATAACCTCCTCTTCGTTTTCTACTTCAGGATCGTCTTTACCGCAAGAGCTAAATAATATGACACTCGCAAATAATAACATGAGTAAAAATTGAATTCTTTTCATAGCTAATAAATTTAGGTTTTAAAATGTTACTGCGAAGATATGTGATTTATGCAACAATGTTGCATAAATGATTACTTTATATTGCCTCAATGACTATCTTTTGAGAAATCATCATTACCTAACTTATTTTTTTATAGTATTCTGGACATATATGTCAGCTGGGACACCTAAGGCGCTTTGTTGACTGCCTGCTTGACAACTTACATTTCTGTCTTTTTAAATGATTCTATATACTGAAAATGATATAATAGAAATTCCATATATCTTCTTAGTTAATCAATTTGTACCAGATGTGCAAAGAATCTACACGCCCCATTTATCATCGTTAAAGAACTTTGCATGTTGCGAAAAGATTATATAACTTTATTACCTCTATCAAGAATGTATTTCTATAATAAGAGCATTCTAATTACTACTTCAGCTTTTTCCCCAACGCAACCTTGCAGAATTATTTTAATTAACTTGATTGATTAAAAGCCCTAATTTTTTTTTCTTTACTATCTAAGTTTAGATTAATGCTAAAGCTAAATTGGACTTTCCTGTTCTTATTGATGCTCCTTACAACAATAAATGGAGCTGATGACATTACTGTAGAAGAGTTGCAAGCACAGCTCAAGGAAGAAACTTCCGAAACTGCAATTATTGATTTGATGGTTAAATTAAGTGATGCCTACAATCGAGTTGATATAAATAAAACATTCTCATATGCACAAGAAGCATATGATAGATCTGAGAAGATTAATTATAAAAAAGGATTAGTTAATTCCCTCATTTATCTGGCTCTATATTACGATAGCACGGGAGATCGTCTCAAGTCCATAGAGCATAATAATAAATCATTAGAAATTGCAAAGTCAATAAATGGAGATAGACATATTGTTGCTATTTCTAATAATTTAGGGTACAATTATTACAATTTGGGCTTGTATGACAGAGCATTAGAATTGTTTTTTGAGGCCTTGCCATATGCTGAAGAGAATGAACAAGATTATATGAATGTTCTCATTCTTGAGAATATTTCTAATGTTTTTCTCGCCCTTGGTGATGTAGAGAAAGAAAATATATATTATGTAAAATCAGTGGAGGTGGCTAAACGAAGTAGTGACTCTAATTTACATTACATACCTGATCTATATCTTGCTAACCAAGCTAGGAAAGCGGAAAACTACAACCTAGCTGATGAGTATTATACCTCTTCCCTTTCCAAAACATACAATGCCAGTCATCAGTCCTATGTGTTGAGGCAATTTGCTCTTTCTAAAAAAGCAGAAAAAAAATACTCAGAAGCAGAAAAAAAATTATTGTCAGCCATAGAATTATGTTCTAATAGTTTAGATGTAGGAAAATTAATTGCCACAAAGTATGAACTTGTCCAGTTACTTAACGAAATGTCAAGATATCCGGAGTCACTCAAAATTATAGAAGAATTATTAACAAGTTATAAAGAAGAGAATACTCAGAAAAGTCTATTATTGGACATTCATATTGCTGCTGCAGAAGCTTATCAGCAAACCGGCCAATCCAATAAGGCCATTGCAAACTATACGGCATCCATGATAATTAAAGATTCTATTTTTAGTGAGCAAAAAATTAAAATTATTAATGGACTTGATGTAAAGTACAACTTAGAAGAAAAGGAAAAAGAAAATTATTATCTCCGATCACAACAGGAGAAAAGTATGCTTATATCAAATCAACAAAAAAAAATAGTGATAATTACAACTCTCTTACTGCTTTTACTATCTGCAATAAGTATTCTATTATACAGAGCTAATCGTCAGAAAAGACAGTTCAATGAGAAATTAGGAGTACAAGTAAATAATAAAACTTTAGAACTACAGAAAACGAATCTTGAACTGAAAGAGTCCAATATGGAGTTAGAGCGATTTGCTCATATTGCATCTCATGACTTAAAAGAGCCCCTGAGGAATATCTCAAGCTTCTCACAATTATTAGAGAGAACCTTAGATAAACCTGATTCTAAAAATGACATAAAGGAATATGCTTCATATATCCAAAGGAATGCTAAGCAAATGAATAACTTAATAGAAGGTGTCTTAGAGTTCTCGCAAGAGGGATCTCAGTACATTCCATTCACGCAAGTTGATACTAAAAAAGTATTGTCGGATGTCGAAGGACTATTGGATTTTGAAGTCAAATCTAAAAATGCTCGTATAAATATTTCTACAGCTATTCCCCATGTAAATGGTGACAGGACTAAACTCCTGCTTGTCTTCAAAAACCTTATCATGAATGGAATAAAGTATAATCGCAATAAAGAACCTCAGGTAGATATCACTTATAACGAAGTAGATGGCTATCATCAATTCTGTGTAAAAGATAACGGCATAGGTATAGAACTCGCATATCATGACTCAGTTTTTGAAATGTTCAAAAGGCTGCACAATAGGACCGAATACGAAGGTAGCGGACTCGGACTTGCCTTTTGCAAAAAAGTAATCAACAAAATGGGTGGACAGATTTGGTTAACTAATGCAGACCAAGGAAGCTGTTTTTATTTCACTATACCAGTCTTATAAAATGTTCAAGCCCAATTGAGCCTTAAAGGTACCATACCTATTTGTTCTGCCTTATAACTGGCGATATAGACAACAAACATGTGGCACCTATGCACCGAAACTTTAGCGATTTCTCATGACTCCGCAGAGTGTCATTCCTATACTCCTATGACATCCCCAAGTATAGTAGGGATGTGCAGAAGCAACCTAATTTGCTAAGATTCAGTTTATTGCGATATAATAATGTAATCCCTCTGGGATTATAACTTCTTATTTCTAAATATCTCTATAGAAGATCGGCTTACTTGTCATTAAGAGACCAGTCATAATCCATATACTCCACGGTTGCATTATCACTAATCTTTGTATCAGAGTATTTATTAAGATAAGAAATGATATTACCGAAGTCCTCCTTATACCATTCGAAGATTTTAGAGATCACCACCTTATCATTTGCAATCTTATTGTACTTAGGATTATTAATGAACTGCTTCGCTAAGTTTTCCATATGAGTATTAAGATTACCAGCTGAGTAAGCTTGATTAAGCAACGGTGGACATGACTTAGCGGCGCAATTAACAGCGAAGTGTATACGTGGCTCTTTAAACTGTGGTCTGATAATCACATTTTCTATATCATTAAGAGATAATGTTTTTCCATTAAGATTAATCCATTTCTTATCCCATGGCTTCCCTCCATCGAGATCCGTAATACTAATGAGTGGATAATTACTAACTACTTTTTTGATTGTAAATGCATTGTAAGCATTAATCCAAAATGCCAATTGCTGAGACTGAGACAGCTTACTGACATCTGTTGCTTCTAACATTTTAAGATATGAATCTAATGCTGGACTTCCTTTGATGGATTTATAATTCACAGCACCATTATTAGAGACATTACTCGATAGTAACTTGTGGAATACAGCATGATCTATGTTCATAGGTCCAGGCTTATTAGGAACTTGAGATTTGCTTGGTACACCTACTTCTTCTACTTCTTCCTTGATTTTATTTTCAGGCTTCGGGATACTTTTTTTCTTATCGTTTACACTATTATTCGTTTCTGGTACAGTTACTTTTAAGTCTGGAGAATGGCGATATTTAGACATATCTACCGTTGTCCTCTTTAAGATTCCGTGTGTGCCTTTCTTGACTTCATTGTCACCTGAACCTATTGTCGACGCTGTACCAGAATCAGTACTTCTTCTAGCTTTAATATCAGATTTTTTGACTTGAGTGACATCTTTTTTGACTTGAGCGACATCTTTTTTGACCTCTTCTACTTTTTTACTTTCCACTACTTCTATCTTCTCACTGATTCTTTCGGCCTGCTTTTTCGAATTATCTATCACTGGCTTAGATTTAGAAACGGCTTCTTCTTTCACCTCCTTTACTTTCTTTTCTACGGTCTTCTCTACACTTTTGTAGTCAGTTGTTGTAATTTCCTTTGGCATTTCCTTAGTCGCAGCTTTTTCGTCCTTACAAGAATACATTGCAACAGTCGCCAATAGTATAAATCCAATAAAATATTTCATAGTCATTTAATTAGTATTATTTGTAAAACACTTAAAGATTGTATTCGGTTCTATCATGATGATCTAAGAAAATCATAAATGATTGGCATTTAATTTTGATTGCCATATAACTTATAATCTAATCTCATACCAATATTACGAGGTGCCTCTAATAATCCGGGTCGGAGGGTATACTCAGAGTTAGTAATATTTTCTGCTAACACACTCACTGTAAGGTCATTATGCCTATATGCCACCCTCGCATCCACCTTAATAAATCCACCAGGATTAGCTTCTCTATAGAAGCCTATAAGGCCGATATTATTAAGTAACTGATCGATTGTCTCTGTTTCGCTTGTATAATTAATAGAAACGCCCATTGATATTTTATTTATAAATGCCTCTACATCCATCTTAATATTATGTCGATTACGGTACTTAAGTATGTTTCTTTTTTCAGTTTGTCCTATAGGTGAGCTGATACTACCTTGTAATATTTCATTGTTTTCGAAGTCTCTATATTTAGGTATGATGTAAGTATATCCCCCTAATACATTTATAGGCATACCCCACAATTTAGAACGACCGACAATATTGACCTCTGCTCCTTTGATATCTGTATTACCTACATTCTGAGATTGGAAGCCTTGATTTCCATCTTGCATCTGAAAAGTAAATTCTGTCATATTATCATACTGAGACCAAAATAATGCAAAGTCAACATACCCTTCCCAACTGCCTACTCTCACACCTTGCTTCACACCCATCTCTGATGTCCAGCCATTTTCTGATTGTAAGAAGACATTGGGAAATACAAAAAAACCACTCACATTTGTCTCTATAAATCGCTCTGTAATCGTCGGAAAACGATACCCTTGTCCCCATGATGCTCTTAAGAATGTAGCAGTATCTAATTTATAATTAAGACCTAATCTTGCGATCAGCTTGGATTCCTCGACGAGTCCTCCAGGTATTGTATCTCCTTTAAATTCTTCCGGGCTCTGCTGATAATTGTATTCATTCCTTAAGCCTCCATTCACAGTTAGTCTATCTCCTATTGGCTTATCAATATCCACATAGGTAGATAAATTATTAGAAGTCAACTCTACATCACCAAACAACTCAGAATTAGAATTGACAAAATAAGATGTGGCTCCTGCTGTCAAGTCGAAACCTAAATCTGAAAATTTCTTTAGATATTGATATTCTAAATAATTGCTCGTGGAGGCATTAGATTGATTCCCGCTATTACCATTCGTGATAGAATAATGACGAGCTGATATCCGATGGCGATTGTCATGCTTGTCAAAGATCGTCATCTGCGGATCTATATAATACCTTGTACTTTCAGTAGCTATCAGAGAACCAGGCAATGCTTTATAAGCACCTCCTGCGCCATTTTCCCATATGAAAGGATTCTGATTCTCACCCTTATTATACATCATATTTAACCCAAAAGTTATCCGATCACTAATCTTATATTTAGCATTAGCTGAGAGACGATATCTATTCTCATATGCATTCTCATAATAGCTGTCATAGTTCTCGTAGAACCCATTAAGAACAAGGTCCAAATCACCAAATTTCTGCTTATGCAGTAAGCTTGCATTAATACGGTTAGGAGCTGTCTCCCACCACTGCTTATCCTTATCTGATGGCGGTAGGTAGGAAATATAACTTAGGCTGGCTTTTGTCTCAGGTACAGAGGTGGCATAACCAGTTCTGATATTTATAATACCATTCATAGCAGAAGAACCATATAGAGTAGATGAGGCACCTTTGAGCACCTCGACCTGACTGATATTCTCTACTGGAATATCTCCCCATGATGGTCTGCCAGCATCCCCTTGTAGTGCAGGAATATCATCTATGAGTAATAGTACTCTACTTCCTGCGCCATAGGACCACCCAGAACCTCCTCTAATATTAGCCTGATTGTCGATGAGCTGGACCCCAGGTATTTTATCTAATACGGAATTCATTCTGACGGCATTGGTATTAGATATGAGATCAGGCATTATGACATTAATAGAAACTGTAGATCTGGCTATCGATTTCTGATGTCTGGATCCCGTGACTGTGGCTGTCTGCAAAAATGTAGTTGCTTGATCCATGCTAAGATTGAGCTCTATGTATTCATTTTGATTTATTTGGACTGATATATCTTGCTGTTGATACCCTACATAACTGAATGACAGTATGTGCTTACCTACTGGCAACATAAGTTCATAACTTCCATCCACAGTTGCCACTGTTCCTTGATTGGAGGAAGAGGCATCATTAGAATTCACAAAGGCTACTATAGCTCCAACTAGTGGTTCTCCTGTCTCAGCATCAGAAATAATGCCTCGTACTCCTGCAGATGATTGATTAGTTAGTTCTTGAGTGTATGATGATAAAGAGTATAAGAGAACAAAAAATAGTACTGTTAGAATCTTTATCATTAGATTATGTTTTAATCGCTATCATTCTACGGCGTCCAATATCTTGATATTATCCAGCATGTCCTTACTCATACTTATTATATCATAAGCTGGATTCCAATTCCAATCATGGCGTGCATAACTATCATCTATACTTCCTGTCCAACTATCTGCAATCTGCTGCCGATGATCGGGCTCATATAAAATCTTAAATTCTGGAATAAATTTCTTAATCTCATTAGACAATATCTTAGGTGTCAGACTAAATCCACTGACGTTGTAAGACATGCTGATAGACAAATCATCTTTAGGTGCTTCCATCAGTGCCAAGGTTGCCCTGATTACATCAGGCATATATATCATAGGCAATGCCGTATCTTCTGATAAGTAACAAGTGTAGGATTGCTTAATCACTGCATCAAAGAATATCTCCACTGCATAATCTGTCGTGCCACCTTTTGGGATAGACTGATAACTTATCACGCCTGGATAACGCAATGAGCGTATGTCCATACCATATCTCTTGCGATAATAGGCACTCCATAATTCTCCAGCGTACTTAGTAATACCGTACATCGTCTCTGGCTCGAATGAGCTGTGTTGCGGTGTATCTGTCTTAGGCGTACTCTGACCATAGATTCCGATCGTACTGGGAAAGAATATCTTTTGTATGCCGAGCTCTCTGGACAACTCTAAGATATCTATGTAAGTGAGAAGATTGATATTCCACGTTTTGTGAATATTCTCTTCTCCTATAGAGGACAATAAGGCCGCAAGATGGTATATCTGGGTGACCTTATATCTTTTTATTAGTTCCCGAAGCAAACCTATATCTGTGATATCGAGTTGCTCGTAATTAGGATCTCCTGTAGAAGGCTTGAGATCTGTGGCTATGACACGATCATGACCATACTTCTCTCTTAGAGACTGCACTAACACAGTTCCTATTTGTCCTCCAGATCCAGTGATTAGTATTATAGGTTTATCCAATTCTTAGGTTCTTATTTTCAGTATAAATTCTTGGCTAACTTAATACAATTTGACTGAAAGTTAGCTATCTCAATTTAGATAGGTTGAGATTGGATATAGAACATAGGTTCTTATGTCTCAAAAGGACATCTGTTATGATCTTATATGACTAATGAAATAAGGCGGTCCAGTGCATCTCATCTACAGAGGATACTTCTCCATTCTCAAAATCTACCCAGAATGCATGATGTTCCAGCCCGTTACTCAGCACTATATATGGTACCTTCAGATTTAGATTATAGCTCGCTGCTTGTCTGCATGTCGACTCCTGTATTTCAATATCATAACTCTTAAATTCGAACAAGACCTTAGGAATTCCCCTAACATACAATACAAGATCGAATCGCTTATTCATCTCACCGACCTTGATCATTTTCTCTACAGAAAGAGAAGCATAGGATATGCCTTCTTTCTTAAGGTACAGAAGCCAGCATTGCCTGACGATTTCCTCCGGTGTTATGATTAGGTATTTCTTTCTGATGGGGTCATAGATGACTCTATTGCCTTCTTTTGTATCTAATCTAAGGTCGCTGTGATGTACTGAGAGGTCTATATCTAACATCAGCGAGAAGTGAGAACCGTTGCATTCTTATGAGCGATTATATTGGTATAATTCTCTATCGTATCCATTCCTTGGATCAACTGATAATTATCTACATCTATCACCTGAATGCCAGCCGTAAGAATTTCTTCTCGAAGCAGGCATTGCTGCAATAAGGTATCTATAGATTCTACATTAAATATTCCATCTTCCATAATGACAATAGGTGTTACCTCCCGATCTGACAATAAGCCTGGTATCAGGTTATAACCTTCATCACTGCTAAATATTTCCTTGACACCTTCCATATATAATAACTCACGGAGTTCTACATTCTTAGCATCCGATAAGAATGAGATTATAGCGACGGACTTAAGCTTATATATTTTGCAATTTGGATTAATAGACTTCAATGCATTTCCAAGATAGAGTGACGCGAGATTAAGCTCAGTCGTCGTCAGATTACTCAAATTATTATTGATGTCAAAAGCTATATTAGAGTCATTGATAATAGAAAGATCTGGCACCTTTCTCAATTCACTCACCGCCACCTTACTGAAATTCTCTCGATAAGCAAACACACTCACTCTATTATAATGTGTGATGGACTCTGGTATATTATTAACCGTAATGAGATGGTTATCTCTCCTACTCGAATCTGTAGCTAAGCTTTCTATATCAGTCACTATACACAGTGGCAACTGATCATGAGTAGCGGATCGGATATATCGATCAGATATCGTGATATGATGTGCCTCCATATGATCTTCTATACATTTCTGCAATTCTGCGATGACCGGTTGTATGGGCTGGATTTTTAGTTTTGCCTCATCTATATAAGCTGTTGACAGTTGCTTATCGAGTGCTTCTGGCCAGGAAGATTCGACTTCTACAAACTGACTGATGATTGCACTATCTATTGTACTTAAGTTATCGACATACTTTTTCCAATGTAAATATTTTCCATGATGCCCAGCAAAAAATGAAGCATACTCTAAATCACCTTTTATAGTTGTAACAATTTCTTTGAGATAGAAGATACTTACCGCTTTCTCAGTATAAATAGTTTTGAGGATCTCAGCGCTATTTATATTATTCTGCAATTCAGTTATTTTATCAATAATAAGAGTTACATCATAAGTAGAATTATGAGCATTAATCAACTGGAGTGGTTCAAATTTTTCTTCAGTTTGCTTATCGAGTTTCTGTCTGATGTAAGATTCTACTTCTTGATAGACTTTGTCGATCGTAGAATTATCAGCTGTGTGGACAGCATTCTCCATTGCAATAGAGGATGCTAATATGTCTAATGTGTAAGCAATCTTCTTTGTCTCTGTATCTGTATAAGGTAGGTGATTTGGTTTCTTAAGTCTATTGATATCGTTTTGATGAGTTCGCAGTTTTGATATGGCACTGACCAATTTTTGCTCAGCTTCTTGAGCAATATCTTTTTCGATAGCACCTATCAGACTTATTATATAAGAAGTTTGTTCTTGTAGTTCTGAGAGGTAATTTACAACACTATTAATCTCAATATGTATGACATCTTCCAGAAATGGACTCATTCTCTCCATATGCCTAAAAGCAGGATTGTAGATAGATTGTGCCTGACTCAAGAGCTTTTTCTTTTCTGACTTATCTGAGTTGCTGACCAGAGATTGCAAACCCATTTTTACATGAGGTACAGATGCCGTGTCGTGGGCTATCATCTGCCTATCATTCATCTGGACTAAGCTCAGATTATCGAGCACAGGCCTGTGTAGATCACCTATACAATCTATCAGCCTATCCTTCTGCAACCTTAATTTTTCTGTTCTCTCTGTAGCTTCTGATATCGCATCAGTAGACAACTGACCACCTTCTGTCAATCCTACTTCTGCACCGACAACATCTATATAGGCTAAGTGCCTGACATTCATCTTATTGAGAAAATAATTAATGTAAGTTAGGTCTTCTTGATTGTCTATTACTAAAGTAATAGATTCCCCTTGTTCGAGTCGGCTGTAGATATACCACTGCAGTTGTGTAAGGCACTGCAGTCTATCTGTATATCGGCAGAATATGTTATCGGCAGCTGCATTGCGGAGCTTCTCTGATCTTAGATATAAGTCTGATATATTCATCATATTGTTAAAAGATGAATATATGACAAATTAATATAATATGTCTTATTTGGGTGTTAAAGTAGATTTCAGGTTAGCAAGTTCCATTACTTAATCTGTATATGAATGCACTCAGCCTACTCTCCTTTTTTCTCCACCATTCCACCACTGATCTTTTCTCCATTCTTATATTGATACTCCAGAGTCACTTCTCCTTCTTGATTATAGACCCTCCATAAACCATCGAGCTGACCATTCTTGTAGTTGATTTCTTTTTGGATTTCACCTTTGTTATCGTACTCTCTGCTTATACCATTGAGCTCATTATCGATGTAATTGATCTCTTTCTCTATTCTACCAAATTTGTACTGGACAAACTTTCCATTATACTTATTATTAGCATAATAAACTTCTTTCTCGATCTGGCTTCTATTGGTGAATTCTACGTATGGGCCATTAAGCATACCATCAGAATAGGAAGCCATGGTCTTAATACGTCCAGCATAATCTCCATCGAAATATGTTACCCAAGCACCATTGCGCTTACCTCCAGATATATAGCCTTCTTCCATTATCAGGCCATCAGCGTTTTTCTTTACGGCTTTAGTTACATTGGTACCCTTGACAGTTTCTGTATCGTATCCTGTGACATCCGCCGCAGCGCCTGTAGAAGTAGAACCTCCGCATGAAGCTAAAGTAATTCCTAATGTAAAAAGTAGTATAAAGTATTTCATAGGTTTAATTTTATTGTGAATTGTGATGATATTAAATATTAAAAAACTTAAGCTCTCACCTCAGTTGATATTATTATATATGTCATGAACAATTCATAAGTTTAATATTATTTAAGTGATGAATCTCTAATTGTAAAAAAACTATTCACTTCCTTTGTTGTATTAATTAGATACGCCACCAGCGTATAATTTTGTACGAATTTAGTGTATTCATAAAATATGACAAAGTCTGCAAGCAATTTGCTGCCTGGGTCCTCAGAAAATTATGACAAATAAAGATATAGCCCGCAAATTTTCCCTGCTGGGAAAACTCATGGAATTACATGGAGAGAATGCATTCAAAGCTAAGTCTTACGCCAATGCTTATATAACTCTTAGAAAATATCCTCTACAGATACAGTCCATGTCGGCAGAGGAAATTTCACAAATAGATGGTATCGGTAAAGCCATAAGTGCCAAGATCTCAGAACTAATGGGCACCGGTGAGATAGAGGTACTTAATCAATATTTGGATATGACTCCGCCAGGCATAATCGATATGTTAGGGATTAAGGGTTTTGGGCCTAAGAAGATCACTACAATATGGAAGGAACTGGAAATAGAATCTGTAGGCGAATTACTTTCTGCCATCAATGACAATAAACTGCTGGCCCTTAAAGGCTTCGGTGCTAAGACACAAGCTTCGCTTAAGGAGCAACTGGAATATCACTTAGAGTCGATTAATAAGATGCATTATGCAGATGCCAGAATATTATCTGATGAGTTAATGAGTCAGTTAAGAGCGGCTTACCCGGAAGCACAATTCTCTGCCACCGGAGCTATACACAGACAAGCGCAGATCGTAGAACAATTAGATATCATCACCACATTGAGCGAAAAAGAGATGTTTGAGTTTCTGAATAGCAATAAGGAAGTTGCGCAAGTCGATTCATCTTATCATTTTCGGAATATCTCTTTGATAATAAGTTATAGTGATGCTGAAACATTCTATTATGATATTGTAAAGCAGTCATGCCCAGAAAAATTCTGGAACACTCTGACTATAGCGAAAGGTAAGTACGAAGATGAAGAGTCAGTATTTACAAAAAACGAATTACCCTACATTATACCAGAATACAGAGAGAATCACAATGCTGAGCACTGGCAATCAGAATATCAACGACAAAATATCATAACGGAAGAAGCGATCCGAGGATGTATACATAACCACAGTACACATAGTGATGGGCTCAATACTATAGCACAAATGACTGAAGCCTGCATCGATGCTGGATACGAATATCTTGTTATGACAGATCATTCTAAGTCCGCTTTCTATGCTAACGGCATGAGCATAGAAGAACTTATGCAGCAATCAGATGAGATTAGATCCATAGACCAAAAGCAGAACGATATACGAGTATTCACTGGAGTAGAATCTGATATATTATCTAATGGAGACTTAGATTACCCTGACCATATCCTATCAGAGCTCGATGTCATAATAGCATCTGTACATTCTAATCTAAAAATGGATGAGCAGAAAGCAACAACTCGACTACTGAGAGCTATAGAAAATCCATATACCTCTATACTCGGTCATCCGACTGGTCGGTTACTACTAAGCAGAAAAGGATACCCAATAGATCACATGGCTATAATCAATGCTTGCGCAGACAATAATGTCGCCATAGAAATCAATGCTAATCCTAATCGATTGGATATAGACTGGACATATATCCGATACGCTATGAGCAAAGGTGTTCTGCTAAGTATCAATCCTGATGCTCATAGTATAGCTGGAATTGCTGATACTCAGTATGGCGTCAGTGTAGCGAGAAAGGCTGGATTGACCTCGCAATATTGTCTGAATGCCTTTGATTTGGAAGAATTTGAAGAATGGATGATGGAACAGCATGACAAAAGAAGGTAATTATTACAATCAGCCTATAACTAATTGTTAATCGCTTGTTAACTACAGTAAAATCAGGGTTTATCCGCTTTACATTCTCCGTTAAGTCGATATATTTGTATCATAATTTAATCAAACAAAAAAGTTAAAATGAAAAAATTAGGAATTGTATTAGCATTGAGCATAATGGTTATGTTCTCTTGCAAGAATGATAAAGGCGCAGCTGAGACTGCTGAGGCAGCAGTACCTTCTGTACCTACGACAAGTGCTGTGAATACTCCAGTACCTTCATCTAGCCCTATAGCTAACGCAGAACCTGCAGTTCCAGCAGGTCCAGTTACGACGATGACATTCGAAGAAACTGAGTATGACTATGGTACGATCATGGAGGGCGAGAAAGTAATACATGAATACAAATTTACTAACACAGGTGATGAGCCACTTATCATCCAGAACGCAAAAGGTTCGTGTGGTTGTACTGTTCCAGATTGGCCGAGAGAGCCTATTGCACCAGGTGGTAGCAATGTTATTAAGGTACAGTTTGACTCTAAGAACAAGGGTAAAGTCGGTGGTGGCTTACAGTCTAAGAGAGTAACAATTACTTCTAACACTGATCCTGTAAATACTTACTTAACTATAAAAGGTAAAGTAGACAAAGATCCTAATGCAGTAGATCCTAAAGCTGACGCTGCTAAGAAAAAGAGCTAAGCTCAGTCAGGGAAAATAAATATAAAAAGTCCATCAATTAATTTTGATGGGCTTTTTTTTATGGATATAACATAAAACATAAGAGGTTTTGTTACAAATTATGATATGGGCTTGTCTCTGTGAGTCACGAAAAGATATGATACTGATATACAACGCATCTTTTCTGAAACCCCTACTTGGATTATAGCTTTCTACTCTTGATAGACGCTCGAGCGAGGATTGCAACGGTCTGATTTCGAGAGATCTTATTTCGTGAACCTAATCTGAAGATTAAGCTTAATAAATACATCATTCCCGTCACTATAGACTGACCCGAATTGATGTCTTGATGAACTTGCGGTGTCTAATTTTGTATTACTAAATAGGTAGTCTTCAAATTCGTTTCTATTGTAAATATGATAACATAGAACATCTCCGTTATCTTTAACTATAAGATAACCTCCAGTAGCATCATATTGCCCTGTCCAAACTACAGATGGCATCATGCCCAAAGCGACATCTGTTAAGAAGCGCTTAATTTTATATTCGTAAAAATTATGTTTGTTTGAATCGTCAAAACCAAGAGGATTCTTTATGGTGACTTCTGATACTAAATCTTCTATTTTAGATTTGTCAGTTGAGTAAAATTCGAAAACTAATTCTGAGAGAATTTCAGGAAGTTTACTATCAATAAGTATTAAATTATTAGCAAATATTTGTCTTTCAGTTTCTGTAAATTCAAGTTGCAGATTGTCTTCTAAAATTCTGGCTACTCTATCTCTAATTTTACTTCTGGAATTAATTGAGTTTATTTCTTCAATTTTTGAAGGGCTAAAATTGTTACATGATATCTTATATATAAAGTTTGTCGTCCTCCCAGCATTCAAAAGTGTTGAAGCACTGCCTAATTGAGATTTAATACTAAATCCAAGGGTGGGTTGCTGATTTGTTCGCTGATCGTGAACAACAATTGTAATATCAGTTTTAGTTGAAGAATTAGCTTTTAGGGATAAGCAGTTAATTGACTTCATAAATTCTTCTATTTCTGGTACGGAAAAGGTGCCAGACATATTAACTTTTATAGCATTTAATAGAAAAAGAGACTTAGATTTAAATTCACTAATAGGGATTTCTATTGTCTCATTAACTCCAGTTATTAAAACGATTTTGCCTTGAATGGAATATTGTATTTCTCCATTTGCTTCGGATCTTAGTATTCGTATAATTGGATAAACTAAATTCTCCAGTTTTTGAATATCCTTATCTCCAAGAAATAACTGTTCATCACACAATAACTTGAACAGCGCATAAATTTCACTCCATTCACCTCTATTCCCGGTTATCATGAATTGTACAGTTTTTCAATTATTTTCATTGCAGTGGCTTGAATAGCAGGGACTGCAACTGAGTTGCCAAATTGCTTGTATGCTTGAGCATCAGAAACAATAATCTTAAATTCATCGGGGAAGCCTTGGAGTCTTGCCCATTCTCTTGGTGTCATTTTTCGAATTCCTTCTCTATTAACATTGCCTGTAATATTAGTCACAGGTGTAAAGTTTGACAACCTATCGTCGTAAACCAAGTTCCGTTCTCTGCCCATACCCCCACAAACCACTGCATTCGCTATTTCGCTATCATCTATTATCTCGTATCCAAATCCATTTCCCTTACTCTGATGTCGTGCCTTGTGATCTCTTAACGTTTGAAGGTATTTTTCAGAAAGATAATATTTAACAGATACTTCCTCTTTCTCCAGAATATCTTTCAGTTTCGGCTTTTTAGTAATTGCCAAAGGATACTCAAAATCTGAGATGCCCAAGTCTTTTCTAAAGCCAACGATAAAAATTCGTTCCCGATTTTGAGGAACACCAAAGTTTTTAGCATTAATAACCTGAGGTTCAGGAATATAGTAACCTAAATCTTCTCTTAATACATTTAGAATAGTTGTTAATGTTTTCCCTTTGTCGTGACTTCGTAAACCTTTTACGTTTTCTAAAAAGATAGCTTTAGGTTTTTTCTTTTTAATGATCTCAGCGACATCAAAAAATAGAGTCCCACGTGTATCTTCAAAACCACCTCGTTTTCCAGCTATTGAGAATGCTTGACAAGGAAAGCCAGCACACAAAATATCAAAATTGTCAGGTATATAATTTTTAGTCTCTTCTTTTGTTATATCTCCAAATGGTAACTCACCAAAGTTAGCTTGATAAGTTTTCTTTGAATATTTATCCCATTCACTCGTAAATACACATTTGCCTTCTAAGTTTTGAAATGCCAGTCTAAATCCACCAATACCCGCAAATAAGTCTATAAACTTAAATTTTGGGTTTTGGGAAGCTGAAAATGGCACATCCTCTTGCTTAAACAGCATATATTGTAAAGCTTCTTCTGCTACTTTATCATTTACTTTATCATCAGGATACTTATAAAGCAGAAGCTTTTTCACGTGTTCAATGGCGTCTTTCTTGTAAAATTTAGAAACCCCATTTTTATAATTGTGCAAATAATGAGTAAAAGAGGCTTCAGTTTCACACTCTAAAAGTCTGATTTTAAAGTATTTATCTTTAAACTGTTCAATTGATATTTTCTCCTTTATTATCAAATTCAATATTTGTTATTTAACTCATACAAGGTACAAATTCTATTGCCTTGGGCACAACTTAAAAAGCAATTTATACGAAACAACTTCAATTATAGCGGCGGGCGAATTTTCACTTTTGTGTCTGAGAACAATGCCGACAACCCTTAATATAAACAATTACATATTAAACAAAATAATAATACTTGGTACGGTAGTTGCATATAACTTATTTGTAATATGTTTTTATTCATTTAATAAAATAATTGGCTTATGAGTACTATGACGAACTATATCTCATGGATATTTATGATAGGCTTCTTAAACATATTGAACCCAATCTACCCAACTACTACCAATACGTCTACAATCAAAGAAGTCATGCTGGTGGAAAATGCAGAGCTGTCCGTCTCTATAGAATCAGAGGCTGACTTAGTATTTTTCTCCGAAGCGATATATGACGATCTTCAGGAAGAACTTGTATTTGTCACTAATGACGAAACTGTGCAGATCAGAGTCTATGATGCTCTGGAAAGTATGGTATACCTACTACCTGTAGATTCAAAAAAGATCAAATTAGGTCGCAGCCTTTTTAACCAAGGAGACTATAGACTGATTTTTGATGTCGGAGGAGATCGGAGAATGTACGCTTCTAAGTTAGTTGTACATTAAATACAGCGGTATGATGTAAGCTGGATCTAAGACTTACAGAGTAACGTAGAAAAATTATACCTTTTACCACATAACACCTTTTTACTTAAGCTGCAGTTCTGCGGAAATCAGAACTGCGTATGCTACCACATTTTTAAAATAAGTAAAAAAGTATACAATGACTAAAAGTATAAGTATAGCATCTCTATTTCTATGCCTCACCCTATTCGGATTTACGATATTGGAGGAAGGCAGCAATACAGATTCTGACAAAAAAATTATCATAGAAAACGCTGAACTGATAATTGCAGTCGAAAGTCAAGCAGGTTTTGACTTCTTCGAAGAAGCGGTCTATGAGGCAATCAAAGGAGATATAAAATTCAAAACGCAGGAGAAAGTAGAAAAGATAACCATCTACCAAAATGATGAAAAACTTGTATACGTCCTTCCTGTTAAGACTAAAAAGATTATCATAGGTAAGAGCCTCTTTGATAAGGGAAACTATAATCTGGTATTTAAACTGGCAGATGCTGAGTTGCAATATACAGCTGAAGTAGAAGTACTCTAATAGCCGTAAAAAAATAGAATGCTACTCACATTTCATTTTGAATATTGAATAGCATAAGAACTATCTTTCTTAATAATTTTCAGGATTTATAATAACTAAAAAAGGTTAGCGGTAATTTATCGCTGACCTTTTTTGCTTTCTTGTAAGTGCTTTCCCATTTTATATAGCGCATGATATCTGTGACTGATTAGATTCTTCACGCCATCATCTAACTGGGCAAAGCTCTGATCATATCCTTCTGGTATAAATATCGGGTCATAACCGAATCCACCCTCCCCCATTCTCTGATCAGCGATAGTTCCATTGACGATTCCTTCGAAGGTCTCCAGCTGACCATCTATTATCACAGCCATTACGGCAACAAATCTCGCTCGTCTATCGTCTACTCCTTTCAATGCATCTAATAGCTTATCGATATTATCATCATCATTCTTCTGATCACCAGCATACCTTGCTGTATATATACCAGGAGCCATATCGAGTGACCACACTTCTAATCCAGAATCATCGGCGAATACATTTCTACTCGTCGTCTCATATATTGTTTTTGCTTTAATGCTTGCATTTTCTGCGAAGGTATCCCCTGTCTCAGCGATATCTTCTTGATATCCGATATCCGATAGGGTCAAGATATTATATGGTGCATCATATAATATTTTTCTGACTTCTGAGGCTTTATGCTCATTGCCAGTGGCAAATATTAGGTTCTCCAATGAAGCTGATTTATGTATTTAAAAAATTGTTTTGGAGAGCTGTCCATAGATGCTTTTTCTTCATCTTATCAGCGTCTAGCTTAGCCAGACTATGTGTTAGCATTATCTTATAACTCTCAGTAGGATAGAATGTATTGGCCTGGAAGCTGGCATGCATTCCGATATCTTTTATACCCAGCCCAAAACACATGACTTGTTCTATGCCCTCCTTGATTTGCGTAGAGATATGTACAGACTGTCCTTTCTGAATTAAGAAAAACAGGACATCTTTCTCTACATCTATTTGGATGGCCTTTAAGATATTATGGAGCAGGGGATTGTGTAATTCGTGGTCTTCTGACCTTAGGATTATAGCTACGGTTGCTGTTTTTTCGCTCCCTATTGTAGTGATAGAATGAGCCTCAGGGATGAGGTAGTAATCAGTGTTGAGTATTGGAATATCCGAAATATTAGACATGTTTATTGATAATTACAATATATAATTTTGAATATTGCTAAAAATTAACTTTTGTAAAGAATATTATAAAATTACGTATTTTCGTGTTAGATTCTTAATACGCATAGAAGTATATTTGTATTGAGAAACATAGAACAATATAGAACCTATTCCTTCACAATCTATAAAATCAATATCTATGATAGAAACCAGCCTTAATATTAAGAAAGCGGAAACCTCTAAGCTTCATCTACTTGATTTTGATAATATCCCATTTGGAAAAGTATTCACTGACCACATGTATGTTGCAGACTACAAAGATGGTGCATGGGGAGACTTCCGAATAGAGCCATTTGCAAAATTTTCTATACATCCAGCTAACATAGCATGGCACTACGGCCAGTCTATTTTCGAAGGTATGAAAGCGACCAAAAGTATCGATGGCACTCCGATGTTATTCAGACCAGAGATGCACAGCAAGAGAATTAATCGATCTGCAGAAAGATTATGTATGCCAGCATTTCCCAAGGATGCATTCATGGAAGGCATCTACGAATTAGTCAAATTAGAACAGAACTGGATTCCAAAGCAAGAAGGCAGTGCATTATATCTCAGACCATTTATGATAGCGATGGATGAGTTCATAGGTGTACAAGTGTCGAAGACCTACAAGTTTGTTATATTCTGCTGTCCAGTAGGCCCTTATTACAGTAAGTCACTCAGACTTAAAGCAGAGACAAAATATATCAGAGCAGCAGAAGGCGGTACAGGATATGCTAAAGCTGCTGGTAATTATGCAGGATCACTCTACCCGACAGAAATCGCTAAATCAGAAGGTTACGACCAAGTATTATGGTTAGATGCTAAAGAATTCAAGTATGCTCAAGAGGTAGGTACAATGAATATCTTTTTCGCCATAGGTGATAAGGTCATCACACCATCTATAAAAGAAGGTACTATATTAGAAGGTATAACAAGAAGCTCGCTAATCGCTATACTTAAGGAGAAAGGACATACCGTAGAAGAAAGACCTATAGAGATAGGAGAAATTATGGCCGCTGGAAAAGAAGGCACTCTTAAGGAAGTCTTCGGTGCAGGAACAGCTGCTGTAGTCGCTAACGTCAAGACTATAGGCTACAACGGAGATGAGGTCAATCTTAATCCTGATAATTATAAAATTTCTCCTATGCTAAAGGATACGATCAATGGAATTAGAAGTACACGATTAGAAGATACACATGGCTGGACTGTGAAGGTTGTGTAGAAGGATAGTGTTTAAAGACCCTCTTCGAAGCAAGAGCATAGCATTACTATAACGATGCTATGCTCTTGGCTTTACCCTTTCTTTGGATTGAGAAGTTTTCAAGTATTCTATAATTACCTCTGTAGAAAGTCCATACAATTCTTTTGATAATCGATCTCGCTGATCTCTCATGAATTGAACAGCATCAAATCCTTTTATTGATTCTTTAATTTTATTCATGGGTTAAAAGTTCTCTTGGTGATCTAATATCTATTTGTTTATATGATTCAGCCAAATTAACTGAATTATATCCTAATATTCTAACAACGTTTACAATGTGTTTAAAATTCCAGCTTATCAGAATATTAGCATTATGAATAGTTGCTAAGGCAATATGTAGACAGTCAATAAAAGAAGTTTGCCCTACAACTTTTCCTTCAATGTATTTCTTGGCAAACTGATGTGTCTAAGTATAATGTTAGTCTTTTCACATTTCTAAGATAAGATTATTGCAATTGTATTAGAACATGATAATTCTTTAATAATAACATTAACATAGCAATTACATCATAAACTATTGAGAATCCAACTTTTTGAATTTTGGAAATCAATTACACAAACTGACAAACAACTCCTCCCACAAGTATCATTGTAACTAACCAATATCCAAAGTGAATACAAATATATTTAGCACCTCTACGCTCGAATAATGCAACGATGGCAATAATCGGTAATGCAAAAAAGAATGCTGCCAGTCCACCATGTGCTGCTCCATGACCAAAAGTACGATGTCGGTCTCCGTATGCCCTCAATGCCGTCATAATAGAATCGAAGGTGGCTTTCAAATCAGAACCATCTACTGCAAAGTCAGGATGAGTGGCAAAAAGTTGCATCAACCCTGCCTGATGATTGGTAACTGTACTTAGGCCTACAGCCAGAAAGACACCTAATAGATAAGTCAATCCAAATATGATGAGCATATTCCCAGATTCCAATGATTCCTTAGTTTTCTCAGCAGCTCTCATCCAAGCATTGCCAAACACCTTAGGACTATACCAGATGGCACCCACTAATAAGGGAACTATAGCTGAGCCATATGGCAATTAGATTAATCATCATAAATCAATCTTTTTTTTTTGAAAAATAAAAGCAATATCTACCAACAAAGTATAGATTAACCCTCGTCTAACCAGATATAAAAACAAATATATTAGTTATGAAAAAATCATTCAGTATTACGAGCTTCTCTTTTTGTGTTATTATTATCGGTCTACTTACCACGATGACTATGACTTCGTGCCTAGAAGATACATGTGATGAGACACAACGATTTTTGGAATATACAACTGTCTATGTACAACCTGAGGAATTTAGAATTCCTATAGTTACTGAGTCGACACAAGAAATGGAAGAAACAGGTAAATTCTATTTCTACAATAATAACATCCTCATTAATGAAAAGAATAAGGGCATACATGTCATAGACAACAGCAATCCTGAGTCACCTCAGAATATTGCTTTTGTAGAGATACCTGGTAATTTAGATATGGCTATAAGAGATAACATTTTGTACGCAGATAACTATGTAGACTTACTAACTATTGACATTACAGATATTAATAATCCAAGGCTACTTTGTCGTGATGAGGATGTATTTGAGAATTATGGCTTTAGAGAAGAACTGGGATATTTTATAGGATATGAGAGTACAGGAAGAACCATAGAGGTGGATTGTAATTCACCTAATTTTGGTAGCGAGCAGTTTCAGAGAGGTAATTTTGAGTTGTTTGATTCTAACATAGGTGCTCCTAGTGGCAATACAACTACCGGAGGGACAGCCACAGATGGGCAAGCAGGATCTCAAGCAAGATTCTCTCTGAAGAATGACTACTTATATGTAATTAATAATTCCGAATTAATATCATATAACATAGAAAACCCAAGCAAACCAGATCAAACCAATACCACAACTGTGAGCTGGAATATTGAGACACTTTTCCCTTACGAAGACTACCTATTCATAGGCTCTCAGAATGGTGTTTTCATCTACGATCTGGCATCTCCAGAGTCTCCAGAATACCTCTCAGACTTCCAACACGCCAATGCTTGTGACCCAGTATTTGTAAAAGATGACATCGCCTATGTGACACTTAGAGATGGGACGATGTGTCAAAATTTCATTAACCAATTAGACGTGTTAGATGTAAGTAACATAAGAAATCCGAGACTAATTAAGTCTTATGATATGGAACACCCTCACGGTCTAAGTGTGAGAGGCAATAATCTCTACTTATGCGAAGGAGAACACGGACTAAAAGTATTCGAGACCGACGAATTAGAAAAAATAGATGATAATAGAATCGATCACGTGAAGGATATAGACGCCTTTGATGCGATATCTCTAAATGCTGATCACCTATTAGTCATAGGTGCTGATGGATTGTACCAATATGACACCTCAGACCCAAGTAAATTAAAGGAGATGAGTTTCTTATCTGTAGCAAAATAATATAATGAGATTGTAATCGTCCAAGCGATATGTGTATCGCTTGGACATCTTTGCTCACTGTATATCGAGTTAATTAAAAAATAGATTATGAAAAGAATTTTAGCAATAGCGGTATCTGCCATCCTACTGATGACTTGTGGATCAGCAATCTGTCAAGTAACTGAGACTACAGAGCCCAAAGATGCTCATGTAGTAGTAGTGCTAAAAAATGGCCATCCTATAGAAGGATATCTAAAAGAATGGGCTGGAGAAGAACAGATTAAATTAAGGCTCCAAGGCGTATCAGATCTACTTTCCATAGAGCAATCAGAAATCCGAGGCATATATCCTAAGGCTTCTTTCAATGCAGAAAAATATGCCAATGAATTATACAGTGCCATAGAGCCTAAAGCGTCATATAATTATAAACATACTGGCTTGTACAAATCTGCAAGAGCACAAGTCATCGTACCTAACGATGGTAACCGAGCCAATGGTGTTTTCGGTTTTGGTTTATCGATATCAGCTGGGCATAAATTCAATAGATTATTAGCTGTAGGACTCGGGGTGGGTTACGACCAATATATTTGGAATTCTGGTGAAGAACTGATCCCCATCTTTGCAGAGATAAGTGGTAACCTCTCACCTAAGAATACAAGTCTCTTCTATAATCTACAGACAGGATACAGCATTGCATTATCCGATGATCAATATGGCATATCAGAAGCAAGCGGTGGTCTTATGATCTATCCTGCAATAGGAATAAGATTCGGAAAAGAGAGTCATAAGTTTGGATTCGATTTAGGTTATAAATTTCAGAAAGCCAATTATGTATACGTCGATAGATGGACAAGGACAACTTTCCATGACCAACGTATTCATTATAAAAGAATGTCGCTAAGATTTTCTATAATTTTATAGAATAACAAGCAACAAGAATCGACAACAACCGTACTTAGATATAATCATTGGAGACTATAGCACATAGAGACAAGAAGCAATGGCAGAACACCATAAATGGCTGTATCGCTAATGAGAGAAAGGCGCAAGAAAAACTATATCGCCATTTCTTTCCCATCATGGAAAGAATGGTTATGCGATATACCCAAGATGATGATCAGATCATAGATATACTCAATAACGGATTTCTTAAGATATTCCAGAAGATAGATCACTTCCATTACGAAGGATCATTAGAAGGATGGATACGTAAGATAATATTTAGAAGTCTGAGTGACTACTTTAGAAAAAGTAAAAAAGATCTTGCCTTCCTAATATATGAGGAGCAACACAAGGAACCAGCTGTCCAATCATCAGAACACAAATTATATTACCAAGATCTCATCTCGCTATTAGACAAATTATCTAAGACGCAGATGCAAGTTTTCCACTTGTTCGCCATAGAAGGATATGGGCATAAGGAGATAAGCGAGACACTCCAGATCAATCAAAACACTTGCAGGTGGCACTTAGCCGAGGCAAGAAAGATATTACAAAAAGAATATACCAAAGTGTATAAAAACGATTATAATGAAGCAGGATAATATTACATCACATATTGTAGATAAAGTAGATAGAGTAGATAGAGGATGGAAAGGGATGCATCATACCTTAGATAAAGAGATGCCACAGAAGAAGGACCGCAAGGTCTTGTTCTGGATTTTAATGGGCTTAGGCATCGGTATTGTGGCAAGCCTTTTCTTAATGACAAGTCGAGAGCAAATAGCCAACACCATAGCCGTAGCTGATCCTATTATCCAATCTCAATCAGAGAAAACTACCCCTAAAAATTCCACGGAAAAAATTATTGTGACATCAGAAAACATTAAAGCGCCAGCGAGCAATATAAATAATAAAATAAGCCAAAGTAAAAAAGTGTATCCTTCAGAAATAAACAATAGCACAAATACGCCTACAACGCAGAAAGCAAAAGTTATCGATGATTCTAATAGACTCAATAAAGCAACAACGAAAACCAAAGCAAGAAATCAAGGTGATGCAAATCCAGTTGCTCTTGCTGAAATAAAACAAAATGCAATTCCTGCAGAATCCAATGTAAGCTATAAGTCAATAACAGTAAGTACAAAAGTCAGTAACAATACTGACAGAGAAAATATGTACCTGAATACAAATAAATCAATGGTCATTCCTACAATAGGATCCCAAAGTTATCTTCTAAATTATCAAAGATCTTTAACTATGGATTTCTTACCAACTGTAGTAAGTCCAAGTGTTACATCTACAACAAATTATATGACTACTGTTATCTTAGGTGCAGACTCTGATTACTTCACTTCATTAAATGCAGTAGGTGCTTCTGCTGTATTAGGTCTACAGGTTAGCAAAAACAGATGGAGCATCGGTATATCAGGAGGCTACACTCAATCTCTCTATAGCTGGAAAACCAACCAAAACTTCAGCTCAGATAGTCAACTGTCCAGTGGAGTCAGAGTCACAGATGAGCTGAACAATCAAGATCAGGAAGTAACTGTTGGTGTAAATGCAAATGAATATAGGAGCATACAACCCATAGAAGAATCGATGAAATATCTTTCTGTTGGAGTCTCATTAAATTATGAGATAAATCGTAGGTTCAGCTTACGCTCTTCTGCAGGAAAACAATACCATCTTAATGATTATGTAATATCTCCACAAGAAAGTTTAATTAGTGTACCCATAGGGCTGAATCCAGCACCTGAAACCATAACACTTAATTATAACAATAGTCTCTATCTTGCATCAGGTATAGAGTATAAGATGAGTCCTGTTATTTCTGTTTCAGCTTCTTACAGATACAACCCAACAAGGGTAATAGATATAGAGAACTATAGTCGCAACACATCTAAGGTATCTCTTGGGTTAAGATATACTCTCTAAGTATAGAGAGAAGAGATTATATCTTAATACTTAGTTCATTTCTTATAATTCCTTTTTCGCCTTTAAGTTGTAAGAGGATACACTCCTCACTGATCTGCAGAATGCCATAATTAAGCTGAGTTGTAATTGATCCCTTTCTATATTTATTAGATTCTTCATTTAATTCTTCATATGAGTGAGTCATACCGCTCGACGTAACTTCGTATAATATCTTTCCGTTAGATGTCGTCATTTGGCTTATTTCTCCGAAGTGTCTGTCGCCACTTAAAAATATGACTTTACCCTCAGCTTCAAAGCACATCTCTAATAGTCGCTTTCTCGAAGTGGGGTAATTAGCCCATTTCTCATATGGATGCTCTTCAGGAATCACTTGTACACCATTAGCAATAATTAATAGATCATAGTTGCCTTCCATTTCTGATTGTAACCACTGCCACTGAGTCTCACCTAACATATCATTATTGGCATCGAGAATATATTTTCTTATTTTCCTTTGGATGGGATCTTTGAAATATCTCGTATCCAGTAGTATAATTTTGATACTTTTATTAGCTGATGCAAACTCATAAGATTGGTAAGCACCTTCTCGATTTCTCATGGGACTATCCATTGGAATATCTAAGAAATCATAGAATGCATCTCTACTTGCTGCTTTGATCGGAAATGTTTCGTCACCATTATTCACCCCATAATCGTGATCATCCCATATCCCTATAACAGGCATCCTATCTAAGATATTTTGGTATCCAGGAATTTCTTTTTGCTTCCTATACTTAGATCTTAATACTTCTATATCCTCAGAGTCACCATAGATACTATCGCCTAACCACATCCACAGATCTGGATTTTCTGCCGCAATATCTGACCATGATGGCTGTGCTTCATCTACCCTGTTACATGAGCCAAAAACTATGGTCGTTAGTGTCTTGACATCTTCGAGTTTCGTTTGATTTTTATTTACTTGAGTAGCAATGGGCAATGTCGTCGTCTTATCAGAAACTGTTTTGCATCCAGAAGAAAAAATAACTGAGGCTGATATTAATAGAAATATGTTACTCATTTATAATAATTATATGTTATTAGAATTCTACCTGCGGCCATGCATCGGGCTTATGGATCAGTGAGGTCCCCGTAGGTTTCCATACCCAATAAGTAGGCTCATCTATCTGGTCTCTGTCTACTCGCATAAAGTTAAATGCCCAGCGACAGCCTTTCGCTGGTCTTCCCTCTTTGATAAAGCTCCACGGAATCCTTAATTCAAAAGACCAATAACTATCTGTATCGCTGCTGTCATTCAGTGTTCCGTTTATGTGGACTTTTAGATTAGATTGTGGTATATGCCATGGGATCATATTTTCCTCTGTATTCAGTGGACCTACCGCATCCTTAAGTATGTAATCGAAGATCGCGCCTTTGGCATTGACTTCTATTTCATAATAATTTAGACCATCTGCATCTGGATCAAAGAAAATCTCAAAACAGGATTCTTTGTATAACTTAGCATCTCGTTCGGTCATATCTGACTGAATATCTGTATCAAATATCTGTACAGAATAAGTTACTCCATTTTCATCCATCACAACATCTACTCTCGTAGAGTCAGTTGTATATTCTAAGCAATTACGATCATCATCAGTATGCAATAGATTACAAAATTGATCAACTGAGAAGCTTTTGTTTACTGCAATTATAGACTTATTTACACCACAAGCTATAAATGTCACCAGTGCAATCAGTAAAGTGAAATAGACAACAATAATTTCTGATGTGAAACGTGTTTTCAATATGTTATTAATTGTGATTATAAAAACACTATATCTCCTTACTCCTTGCTTTCTTTGTTCGGCTTTAATAAGGCTCTATATTCTATATTTAATGACAATTTAGAATTCAAACTAGCATTATGGAATATTAAGATACTTATGAGATTGGATGCTCAGTTTATACTTTGGATTCTGCTTGCAGAATTCTATAGCTTGTATCGTATTCTCATCTCTAAGTGGATTGTCCATCGGTTGTATGTAGAGATGCTCATAATCGTAACCAATAAAATCTAAAGGATCAATTCCTTCTTGTGGATAGATAATTTTCATTTCTTGTCCTTTGGTGACCACGATTTCAGTATTAGCCTTAGGACTCATACATATCCAATCGATACCGTCCGGCAATTCTAAGGTACCATTAGTTTCTATGGCTATCTCTGATTTGTATTTCTTTAGTTCTGTGATCAGCGGCTCATCTAACTGTAACGCCGGTTCCCCTCCTGTAAATACTATGAATGGCTTATCAGCCAATGGCCATAATTCTAAGATTTTTTCCGATAATGATTCTGCGCTATACTTACCACCATTCTCTCCATCGGTTCCCCAAAAATTAGTATCACAAAACTGGCAGATGGCAGAAGATCTATCCTCCTCTCTCCCACTCCAGAGATTACACCCTGAGAATCTACAGAAGATCGCTGGCCTACCAGAATGGAAGCCTTCTCCTTGCAGGGTATAATAAATCTCTTTTATAGAATAGGTCTTTGACATGAGGGGCGAAGGTAAGTTGTCTATCAGATAAGAAAAAGAAATTCTAAAGTATAAATGTCCGATACTTAAAGATTCTTAATAGAAAAGTGATAATTAAGATACAAATGCGGTAAATTCTATCTCGACTAGCATTTCTGGATCGATTAATCCAGAAACTTCTACCATAGTGGTGGTAGGTCTGATTTCTGAGAATGCCTCACCGTGAGCTTTACCGATCTCCTTCCATAAATTAATATTTGTAGTATACATGCGAGTCCTTACCACATCCGATAATGTTGCCCCAGCTTCTAAGAGAGCTTTCTGCGCCATTTGTATTATTTCTTTGGTTTGTGAGTAGGCGTCATTCGCATGCAGAACTTGTCCATCTCTGACAGAAGTCGTGCCAGACACTTCTACCACATTTCCTATCCTAACTGCTCTACTGTATCCTACTATGTCCTCCCAATGAGCTCCAGAGGATATATTGTGCCGAGTCATTACTTCGATTTTTGCAATGACCTCTCTACTGCCTCAAAGAATCCATAAGCATCGAAATCACCTCTCATTTCCACCTCAGGGATCACATACTTTATTACGCCAAACTGATCTACTATAAATAATCGAGGATAGCCAAAATCACCGCCATAAGGCCCATCAGCTAGTAATTTACTATTAGCAATCACTGGAAAGCTCATAGAATTCATTGCTTGAAATGCCAGAACTTCTTCTTTCTTGTTATCAGAAAATGACAACACTTGCAATGTGTTAGGATTCTCATCTTGGACTCTATTTAATGCAGTGATATGTTCTATACATTTAGGACAGTCTTCATTCCAAAACCATAAGAATGACGTCTTACCTTTCAGTGATCCGACAGAATGTTCCACGCCATCTGTATCCTTAGCTAAGAATAAAATAGATGGGTAACCTTCATAAGCTTTCACTTGAGCTTTGACATCTGGACTTCTATTCTCTAATTCTACAAGGAAATGATCCTGAGCAGTAAGCACGTGTAATCCGCAAGATGTAAATATAAGTGCCATAAGAAAAACTCTAACTAAAGTCATGTTGTAAAATTTTACCTCAATATCAATATAATCTACTTAATCATAAAGCTATAACGCAAAAATTTAAATCCTATTTAATGAGAATGTATTGGGGAATAGTGGAGTGACATTTTGCTTTGCATTATGTAGATGGTATACGCGAGTCCTCGAGACTCCGCGGAGCGCCGCTCGCTTACTTCTAAATATGCTTAGCTACAAGTTTAACTATGATCCTTTCTGTAACGCAACAATCATTAGTATTCCTTTAACATCGACCTAACATCCATTAACATCTTCCTCTCGTCAAGACTACAATTGTTATTCCTTATAAAAAAAGAAGACATGAAACGTCTCTGACGTAGAAACTTAATTTTGATTTTATAACTAAAAAAAATAAAGCACATGAAAAGGATGAAAATGTACATGACAACGATGGCGATATGTTCTGCCTTCATAATGACTGCACAGACAAGCGTATACCTAACATCAGGTATCCATTCAGCCAATGTAAATACGACTGGCGTATCTGCAGATTTTTTAGATATAAAATCAATCAATAGATTTACAGGTGGCATATTTGTAGATCATGCTTTAGACAATTACCTAAGTGTCAGATCTGGTCTTATCTATCAGGTCAGAGGATTCCAAGTCGCTGAATCTATAGGTATAGATATCGCCAATATACCGATACCCGTCGGCCTTAAGGTCACTACAGAAGTCAATACGATAACAACACCACTCATGTTGCAATATAACATTAGGGGACTTGGAAGTATAAAGCCATATGTTGCAGCAGGGCCAGGTATAAGCTATGCGGCATCAGGTGCAGTGAGAACTAAGGCCACAGCAATTTTGGACTTTACAATTGCTAACACACCACTTAACTTATCGAGTGACGACTATAAGCGTATAGGTATAGATGGAAATATAGTAGCGGGTATTAAGTTTCCGTACGGCAATGGAGAATTTCTGACAGAGATCTCATATAACCAAGCGATGACAGATTTTACCAGTGATAATTTCATAGTAGATGCAGATATACGTCCTAAAGGGCTTAGCTTTTCTATAGGCTACGGAATTAGATTCTAAAATTGAATTAAGAAAAAGAAGTTTTTTTGTGACTTCATAATTGCTTGTTGTAAGGTCTTCTTAAATGTAGGAAGGCCTTATCTTTTTTTAGACACCAATTAAAAATCAAATCCCGAGGTATAAAAGAAATATCATTTTTCTCCTATATGTTTTTTGTAAAATTTCCAGACTTCTCTGGCTACATCTCTCCCTAATTCCAGCCCTGCGACATTATCCGCTTGTATATGATATCCACCTAAAACTCTAGAGATACCTGCCATTTCTGCGGTCTCTGTAAAGGTTGGAAATTTCAGAATTATTGTATCGCCTAAATTGTTAGGTTCTGTAAGAGCACCCGCTACTAATGTATCTTGTGTACCAAATTCTTCGCTACCAGTCCACATTTTCAAAGCTTCTGCGCAACCTCCACTTATTGTACTATGTCCTGAAGTGTAACTTGGAAATGGAGGACATAAGAATATTTCTGGTGAGTATGGTCTCCAATCTTTACCATCCATGTCTACCATTCCTTTTCCTTCACCTCCCCATGCCTTAATTTTTTGCTTATCAAAATATTGATGTACCAGCGCATACGGGCGGGCATAGTCGTAGAACATTTTCGAGTCCCATGATGCGATGAAGGCATCCATTGCAACGACCTGATTTAGAAAATACATCTTCACATCATCATCTAAGGTATGATTATCTCTGCGAGAAATATCCTGCGCAAATTTCAACCAATGCCCAGCTTGCTGCACAGATTGTGGACCATCTCTCATAAACTCTACCAATGCTTTTTGGTAATCCGTAAGATTCACTTGTAATTCTATGACCTCTTGTACTTCTTTTTCTAATTGTTCTGAACCAATCATAGGTGGAGGTCCTGGACGAAACTGATCTCCTGATTTTAATGCAATAGGCTTAACCTTATCCCAAAACGGTGTCAAACAACCTGGAGCATATTGCCCACCTTTCCCATCAGAAAAATATTTTGGCTGCCAACGATTAGGATCTAAATTCTTATCTGCAGAATTGATGGGTTGGTATCCTACATAATTATAATAGGGCTGACCGTTAGAACCCTTTTCTTCACCATATTGATTAGAACCATCACCTCTTCTAGCTTCGATAATCGCATTCGCGGCTAAGTTACCTATTCCCTCAGGTGTTGTAGGATCTAGAGATTTATTCATTGGATCTAAGCCCAATTCCTGCATAAAGTTTGCGAACAGGATTGTATCTGAATAATAATACTCATTCATTGTACGATATGCAGCATAACTGATTGCAATTTCCTTATTGCTCAATGTATGTTCGCTAATTGGTCGTTTTTCTATGCCCTCTAAATAGACTGGAGTAGCTTTATCATCATACATCGACCATGCATCAAAAACAGAAACGAAAATCAGACCTAGGTAGCGTGAGGTGACAGTAGGCCTTGGTTTAAATCTTTCAGTATCATTAGCTTGGGCCTCTAAAGCCATTCTTCCCCACTTATAAGCGACATTATCAGCGCCTTTAGGCTCACTAATTTCAAGCGTATCCTGTGGTGCTTTATTGTCTATACAACTTTTACAACCGAAGATTATAAATACTGTAATACAAGTCAAACCGATTCTCTTCATCATTTTTGGAATTAATTTAATTTTTCATAATTGGGAACACTAACATACTTACATACCATCCCATTTGCAAAAAAATCTACCTAATATTAGCAAATAATTTAAATGTGCAGAACAAATCAGTAGCGCTACTTAGAACTCAAAAGTAGGGACGTAAATATGATAATATAAATATCAATGTATGCCCTCTTTTATCAATGTTCTACGGATATATTTGCTTCAATAATTTAGAATTATTAGTTATTCTAATTTCAATACTGACCTTCGCTTTAAGGATGAAATTATTACAAATGGATATTCAGAATTTACCTAACTTGATAATTTAAGATGCTAAAACACTGCATCAAAAAGATATGAATATCATACATCTTGAATTACCAGTCTTATTTTTTTTCTTCACGCAATATCTTTTCCATTTTCCGACCTTTTGCTAATTCATCAATTAACTTTTCCATTTGTCTACATTGCTTATATAATTCAAACTCATCTTCTATTTCTTCTATTCGATAACCACAAACGACTCCCTTAATCATGTGTGCATTGGGATGGATTTTTGCCTTTTCAAAAAACGTTCTAAAGGTCACTTTCTCTGCAATCAGTGATTGCAGTTTCTCCTCATCAAAACCAGTAAACCACTCTAATACTTTATGGTACTCTTCCTTTGTTCTACCATTTTTTTCTAATCGATTCAAATAAAGGGGATAAATAGATGCAAAGATTATATTAGCCACTTTTTCATTTTTTTCAGCTGTAACTTTCATCTTTATTTTAAATTAGTTAGTAACGGATCATGATATGTCGTCGTCTCTCTGAGGTACGAAGAGATATTCGTTCATTATCTATTGAGCCTGTTTCTAATTACATCTAATTTCCTGATACTCACTGTGGTGGCTCGTGTATTTAAAAATACAAAAATTCAGAAACATGATTACTTGAAGGTTAATAGTGTCTGACCTTCATAGAATGATTGAATTCGACGAAATCTGCCCTTATAGAATTGCCTTTTTAACCAAGCTTTTTCTAAAGATCTACAAGACCGGATCTTATTTAGATAACCATAGATGTAAATTGCTGTAAGCGTTTGTGTTTCAAAGGCAGTCTTTCCGTCGTAATATTTTCCTTTAACGATGAACCCCAATTTTTCGTAGTCAATACATTTGCAAAACAGATCAAGCACTCTTACAACACTATCTGATTCTACAATTTCATCGAGCGAAAAGAACTGCATTTGACCACGATCAACTTATGATTGTAATGGCATAATACTAATGTTGTTGTTGCTATTAAGATACGAAAAATGGAGCAGATTCTACAACTCGAAAACGGGTATTTTCACAGTCTGACGGATCTTGATACCCTGCGTCTCTCACGATAGTGAGATATGCTGTGGTATCTAATGTTAGCTTCCGGTTTTCATTTTGTAGTACTGCTCTGGTGTCATAACACTAATTTCACTCTTTTTATAATCTTTAGTACTTCTTGTTACTATCAAATCTATATTTCCATAAGATTCACAAGCATAGTTTTGCATTGCGTCTTCAAAATCTTTGAATTTCGAATTCAATGCTTTTAGGACAATTTGTTTATCAATCAAAAGAATATCGGTCAAAGTCATTAATTGATTTAATTTTTTCATTACTCTATCATGTGTTGATACTTTACGCAACAGATAATAAACATCGCTAATTATTACAGCAGTTAAATATCCATTTAATTTCTTTAATTCAATTTGAGATAGAACATATGAAGTGTAATTTGAATGTGGCTCACGATCTAAAAAGAAATCCAATATTACATCAGAATCTAATAATACATTTTTCATTACTTTAGATATTTTTCTGATAGTGCTTTTGTAAGTTCTTCTTTATAATTAAAATCTTTTGGTGCCTTAAATGATCCTTTTAAAGACTTTACTAAAGGAGTAATTTCAATCTCTTCACCAATTTCATCTTCAGTAATTGCTTTTAGATAGTTTTCTATTATATCTGACAAGCTTCTTTCTTTTTCCTTAGCGTATCTCTTTGCTTTTTGAATAACGGACTTTTCAATAGTCAATGTTAATTTTGTAATCATTACACTTCTTTGTCTGTCTTAATTTATACGTATAAGATATGCTAAATTTTCATAGTAGTGCAAGTTAATTCAATTATATACGTGTTTGTTTTTAACTGGAAGATAACGGATCTTGATAACCAAAGTCTGACCAAAGGAAAGATTCTCTGTTATCTAATGTTATAGCCCAGTACTTTACTTTTTATATTTAACTATAAATTCCTTAGGTGTTAATATTGATAACTTACTATGCTTAAAATCTTTTATATTCCTTGTGATTATAATTTCCATATTTGAATTAAATGCACAAAAATTTTGAATACCATCTTCAAAGTCTTTGAATTTTGAGCTTATCGAACTCCTTACTTCATTTTCTCCAACGTTTAAAATCTTTAAGAAAGTAAGTAGTTTATCCGCCTTATCAAATGCGTGAGTTGTATTTAAAGTTTTTGATATGAGATAGTGAATATTAGCAATAACTAATGATGATGTATACAATTTATATTTATTGTTCAAGGACAATTCAAGAATCCATTTTATGTCTTCAAGGAACGGCTCTCTTCCTAACAGTAGATCAAGTAGCACATCTGAATCAAGAAATATTTTCATTACTTCAAGTATTTTTCAACAAATGCTTCTGTCATAATATCATCATATGTTTTATTTGCAGGAAGTTTAACAGACCCACTAAGTTCCTCTATTAATGAATTAAATTTATGTTCTTTCTTCTTACTCTTCCTTTTTGTAACAGATTTCAAGTACTCCTCAATTACATTTGATAAACTTCGTCCTTGGGACTTTGCATATTCTTTCGCAGCCTCTATCACTTCCTTTTCAATTGATAATGTTAACTTAGTATTCATACGTATCTATCGTTTTAACAAATATACGTATTTATTGTATTAGTTGCAACTTTTTTCTACTGGGCTATAACGGATCGGTGACATGCGTCGTGCTGACGAAGGAAGCATGATCGTCATGGTCACATGTTACGTAGAGTGACTTACCGGTTTAAATTGTTTTCTATATCCATTCTTTTATGAAGTATTCTATCTACAAAAATTATATCATTTTGAAACTTATATAATATCATATGTGAGCCGATGTTCATTCTTTTATGAGTCTCTTTTACCTCACTAATTGACTTGCCTATTTCTGGATTCTTACAAATAAGTTTAATCATACTAATTATGCCTTTATAGTATTGTTCTGCTTGTTTTATTGACCAATTTTGAACAGTATATTCCCATATTGAATCGATATCTTCTAATGCAATTTTACTTAGTTCGTAATTCATTTAGAAACTCTATTCTTCAGTTTAGCTAAATGTTTTATTGGGTCAAAGTTTTTAACATAGCCACTTTGTTCTCCCACTTCAATTGCATCTCTAAGTATTCTAATTTTTTGCTCCCTTTCATCTACCAATCGTAGACCTGCACGAATTACTTCACTTGCCGACGAAAACCTTCCTGATTGTATACTTTTTTCGATTATATCTTCGAAATGATCACCTAATGTAACTGAAGTGTTCTTTGCCATAATTTTATCTTTGTACCAAATATACCAATATTTGGTACAAAGTGCAAATCTTAGTTCTCCGTTTTTATTCTTATTAATATTAGCTTAGTCACTGTCAATCATTTCCTGTTTTGGAGACTTTTAGTTGACCTTTTTAAAGATATTGAATTTGTTAGCAACGGTGATTCCTTGGTAACATAAAAATTGATACCCTAATTGTTTCAATTACTACTGGTCTAATCTTAAGAATTCTACATAACAGAATTATGATACGTGGAGTATCCCGAATGGGATGCCATCGTCATCATGTGTTATAGGTCGGCATTGGATTATACTGGCTGCAATTCTGTACTTGACAACTCTTTCCCAATCTGTTTAATTGCCCTCTCTATTTTAGCAACTTGCTCAAGACTTGGGAATTTTATTCCTTTTGAATACTGCCTAAGTAAGCTTGAATTCATTCCAATTCGCTTGGCAAGACTTGTGATGTTTATATACTCATTCACTTTGAAGAACTCCTGAATATCCATTACTAATTCAAATTGGATCTTTGGTGATTTCAGATCGGACACTTCAAAGTATAGTTCCAAAGCCTCCTTTGAGTTCTCAATTAGTTTGGCTATGGTTTCACCCGAACTAAATACTGAAGGTAATTTTTCAACTTGACTCCAATAGCCATCCTTGTTCTTCTCAATTATTAGTTTGTACTTGCTCATTTTAATCCTGCTTGTTTCATAATTCGATTTGCAGTACCTGTCGGTATTTCTTTACCTCTGTGGTATGGGAAGACTATTGTTTCTGGGCTTTCATCTTTCCGAAGAATTTTATGACTTCCTTTCTGACGAATTTGCCTCCATCCTGCCTTCTTTAGCTTCTTGAGTAATTCATCACACTTCATATTTGCAAGGTAACATTAATGTTACTTATTGTCAAGTTCGTCTTTATAGTATTTTGATTTGATAGTGTTAACTGTAGATACCATTGAATTTATTGTATTCTGAATTTCATTTTGGGTGAATCCGTCAAGTGTCATTTCAATTAAACAATGGCATATTATCTCTATCTCTGTCCATTCTTCGATTGCATCTTGATCTATTTTGAAACCAAGCCATTGACTCCATGCAGTCCATTCAAGGGCTGCATATTGTGTTGGTTTAGTTTTAGAAATTGATGTGTCAAATCCATAGGCATGAGCATGAATAGTTGGTTGACCGTCTTCCCAATGCCTATCAATCATCAGTATAATTGTTGATTCTTCTGCTTCAAGTTATTTAACTTCATTGATTATGTTTTTGTATTCGTACTTGCATTCTTCTAACTCGGAGTCAATTTCTAACAGAACTTGGAAAATGCTAAGCCAATGGTGATTGTGAATTATGTCTTGCAGGCTCATGATTTTTTGTTTGCTGACCTATTACGTATAATGATAAGAGTAGTAGTGACAAAGGAGCTATTACTTCTTAGCATCTATGTAAAAGCAGTAACTTGAGAACTCATCAAATAACTACAAATTATGAGCAAACAAGTCACTACCGATTCTCCTAAGTTATTCATTGGATTAGACATACACAAGAAGAGTTGGAGATTTCATTTTACAACTGACCTTTTTTCTGGGTCTGGACATACATTTCCGCCAGGAAGTAATCTAATACAAAGTTATGTTCTTAAAAATTATACTGGCTATGAGGTCAGTATAGCCTACGAGGTTGGATGTTTTGGATATATGCCAGCGAGAGACTTTGAGTCTTTCGGTTGGGACACTCTTGTAGTCAATCCTGCGGATATACCGCGACCCTCCAAGAGTAAGTTTATGAAAACAGACAAAATAGATGCAAAGAATATTGCACAACAACTTAAGTCTGGAAATCTAAAGAAGATAACAATACCTGAGCCAGTAAGAGAAAGTCTAAGAGCGCTTACTCGCCAAAGAACTGCACTCGTTAGAGATTACCGACGGATTAAGACTCGGATTAAATCATTGCTAATGTACTATCATATTGCGATACCTGAAGGTATGGATTCTCCTAAGTGGGCTAAACGTTTTCTAGAATGGCTTACTGAGTTAGAGTTAGATTACGATAACACTAAGAGAACATTAGGAAGTATGCTGCGTCAGTATCATTACATCGATCAAGAGATAAAAGAGCTCTCTAACGAAATAAGAAAATATTGTAAGCAACATCACAAGAAGGACTATATGTTACTCAGATCTGTTCCAGGAATAGCAGGATTGACGGCTGCATATATACTTTCTGAGTTAGGCGACCTGAGGAGATTCACTTCATTTAAAAGGCTCGCCTCTTATGTAGGTTTTATTCCAAGCATGCAACAGAGTGGAGAAGGATTATATACTGGTGGTTCAACGCCAAGAGCTAATCGTCATGTAAGAAATATGATTGTAGAAGCATCATGGCAAGCGGTTAGAAAAGATCCAGTAATGCAGAATTACTTTAGAAGTCACGCTGGAAAAAACTCTAAAGCAGCAATATTTAAGGTGGGTAGAAAATTGCTCTCAAAGATACATGCTGTAATAAGAACAGAAATACCGTACTCTGTAGGAGTACTTAGCTAATTATTGGTACAACAAATGCATAAGAGCTAACTCAGACAACAAAACAATAGAGGTGAACGAGAGTTTCCATCGTGATGGATGAAGGTCTAAATGACCTTCAATCGAGAGAACCAGAACGGGTGGGATTCATTCACAAGTCATAGCATGTTGCTGGGTTTATTTATCGATCTAATAGATGCGTGTGAACATTGCTTAAAATGTATCACACTACCTGTCCCGCTCTGCGGGATAGGATGCCGTACCGATAAATTTAACACCGAAAAACAAATGACCTCCTTTCGGTGAAGGTCATTCCTTTTTCTAAATCGTCGTTTTTGAGAAAAAATATATAGTAAAAATTAATAGTTAAAGTTTCTGCTTTTCATAGGATCTATTGTTGTGCGGTCGTACTTTTTCTTCAGTCGTTTTGCGTTGGCAAAGACATACTCTTTTGCAATTTTTGCCTTGTGTGGATGCTTGAAGCGAATTGCAAATGTGTATGGCTTCTAACGATGCCATCATATTTTTATGATTTCTATGACTTTCCATTTGTCGCCTGCAAAAATAGCTCTTGCAGTAACACTACAATCGTTAAAAATCTGCTGTTCTTCTATAAGGTATTTTTGCACATAATAGTCTCCTATAAATGCAAAGTCTGGAATTGCTCTATCATAATTATGGTTTTTATACTTTACTTGTAATGTGCCCGTAATGTCCTTTCTTAAATTTTCATTTACTTCTTCGCTTAACTCAATATCCAAGGCTTTAACTCTTAACCTTCCTTTACTATCGGTTTTTGCAGCAAATTTAAGTGTTATGAAATCGCCTTCATTTGGTCTTAAATTAGTATCTGTATATTTGATAATACCTTGAATTTTGGAAGAAATCACGAAATGAAATAATTTTTTTTGTTCATTCACTCCATCAACAATAGCAATTTGAGTTTGAAATTTGGAGATGGCTACTTCTTTGTCAATCTTTTGAATTTGCCTTAATTCAGTTCTTTTTTCATCTTTTACTTTTCTTTCATAACTTTTTGCCGTAACAAAATCACCTATTTGTAATTCATTTTCGACCTGTGGAAAAAACACTTCCATATTATCAGTTGTAATGGCGTGAATAATATTTTTCTTTCTGTTAATGTAATCAACAACTGCAAAGGTGTCATCTAAAATTTCCCAATGTTGTTTTTCAGTCTTATCCGCAATAAGTGGAATATATTTGTATTCTGTAATGATATTTTGACTAAGCCAAGAAAACCTTCTTTCCACTTCTTTTTTAATTTCTTGCTTGTGAAGTTTGAATTTGAAAATTTGACCCAATTCAGATTGCTTTAACACTTCAAAACGATTCTCTCCAATAGAAAACTCTATTGTTTCTCCGTTAGTAAAAGTCAAACGTCCTTTCTCCTTTTTGTTCTTCCATTTATCCGCTAAAACAACTTCTGTCCAATCAAAATCATCATATACAAAGTTTTCAGCAAATGGAATATATTTTTTATATAGTTCCTTATTGTCTTCGATAATTAGTTTCGCTTGAATCGCTTTCTTGTAAAGCTCATCAAATTCTGATGACAATTTCCAGTTCTTTATTTCTCTATGTTTCTTGTATGCTTTAAGTTCTATGAGTGCATTTTCTAACATATTCTCATCAATCATAGCCTTTGCAAGATTTAAATGGATATCACCTAAAAAATCTTCGTTATTTTCTAAAGTCAATGCTTTTGACAACATCCCGATTTTTAACGAGTTATCGGAAATAATACAATCTGAAAACTCTTGCCACACATAATGCTTCTCCGCAAGTTCCAGAACAAGTTTTTTGTATATTTTGATTGCTAATTCTAATTCATTGGTTCTGAGATGTAATAATGCTTTTTGTCGCAATAACCATTCATCATCTGGAAACAACTTGATTGCTTTTTCATATGCCTGGATAAGCCAAGATAAATCCTGTTCCGATGTTTTGGATTTCAGAATTTCAAAAGTCTTCTTAAGTGCCTTAGTTGCTAATGGTTTGTATATGTTTTCGCCTTTTTTGGTTTCTTTCCAATCTTCACTTCTAAAATTTTTGGGATTCCAATCTTTGAAAAAGTTGATAAACCGCCATTCATCATTTTCTTTCATAAATCTTTCTGCAAGATTTAGAATTTCGGAATGCCATTTTGATTGTTCTTGTTTTGAATAATTGACATTGTATTGCTCAAATAAATTCCACAATTCGGGAAACCTGTTCTCCTTGTGTGTATTGAAAATGTTCCAAAAAATAGTTTCTCTGAAAAAGTCTAAAACGGTTTCTTTATCAAGGTCTATTTTGTCTAAAAATTCTTTAAGGTTTATTTCGGTATTTGATTTTGCAAACTCTCTGCAAATGCGTGATATAAGCGAAGGAATACTTTTCCCATCTATATATCCATCGTTTAAATCTTCATATCGAAGATTGTCTGGATTCCATAAAAGGACGAAATTGTAAAACTTAAAGTCGCTATGTGTTTTAGAATAGTTTAGAGCAAAATTTAAAATCATAGAATGAAGCATCGAAGGTCTTTCATTCTTCAAGTTCATATAATCTCTCAAAAATGTTCGTACCCCAACTGATGAAAGATTGCTTTCTGCTACTTTAATATATCGGTAAATTATCCATCCATAAGATTCGTGATGTAATTCTGTAAGTCGGTTTTGAGAAATCAGATTTTTGCAAATCGCTAATGCTTCTTTATGTTTCCCATTCTTACTTAATTCTTCAGCTTTATGAACTTCTGAATAATTAGTGTCAATTTTCGGACGAAGAAAGTTTTTTTGATTTTTAATTATTTCATCTTCATATTCTTGAAAATCTATTTCGCTTAGTTCTCTGTAAAAAGTTGCTGCTTGATTTAAGTTATTGTCTGTTATGTAGTGTTTACATAAATCTATGAGGACCCAAGCAAATGCCTTTTGAATCCAATCATCATAAGGGTCATCAGAATATATTTTTCTCGCTATTACTAAGGCATTGTTTAATTTATTCAGTTTTTCAATACCTGATAAATCTTTAGCTTCTTTTCGTAATTCAAAAACCGTTTTAGAGTCCATTACAGTCTTTTAAATCGTTAATGATTTTTTGAAAATCAGTCCATAAACTTAGTTCAGTTGATGATAAAGCGGAAATGGTTGAGAAAAATCCATCTCCATCATAATACAGGTCGGTTGTCAGCTTATTGCCAGAACGAATAAATTGGACTGTATCTTTGTATGGAGCTTGAATGATATAGCTTATTGTTAAGTACTTTTCTTTAAGGATTTTGTTTAACTGACTATATGCTGAAACTCTCCAATTGTCTTTAATGAAGGCGAAATCATCTATCGCATTATCTGCTTTCAGAATATTCAGCAGTTCTTCGCCAAATTCTTTCGGTTCTGATTTCATTAAAGAAGGCATTTTGAATTGACCTTTTTTATTGTAGTAGATTGAAATAGAGGCGGTTTCGCCAGAGCTTCCTTTTAGCTCATATAATTCCTGATAATTTGGATGATTAATGGAGCTGATATTTAATTTTTCACTTGTTAACTTTCCTTCGATGAACTGATATAATTGAAGAAGAGATGATTTAAAATCATTCTCTTTGAATTTGTATTTCTCTGCTACTTCTTTATTCAGGTTACTTAAATCAATAGATGCATCAGCAATATAGAATAAGTCCTTCCCATTTGAACTTGAAGGTATTGTTGGTTTTAAATCAACTTTATAGAATGGTGAAATAGGAGTGTAATTGATAAGGCTAACCTTTGATGTTGCCCTTATCAAACCTGTATAAATCCATTTGAAATATGTTTCGTTCGTTTTGCCACCACCAGTTTCCACATTAAAGAATATTTCATCCCACTTATAGGACATTGATTTATGAACCGTTAAGGCCCAACCAAATCGCAACTGTGCAGCATTTTGGAATTTGTAATAATCGGTTGCTGGCATATTACTTAGTGCACGTTGAATTTTGCGGGAAACTTTCGTTTTTACTCTTTTGCCATTTGCCAATTTTTGTAATAAGTCTTTCAGTTCTTCATCAACGTGATATTTTCCACTTTTAAAGTTATCCAACTCCTTTTCTGCCAATTGAGCCAGAAGAATTTTGTAGGATATGACTTCTTCCTTGGAAAGTTCTCCTTTATCACTTAGCCTGAAATTTTCTAAGCTGAGAAAACTAAGTGTGTGATTTGATTCCTGTAAGTCGATAGTTACTTCTCGAAAAGTCAAAGGTGTGATTAGTTTTTTCGCTTTGGTAATCGTAATTGACGCAGAAACAACTTTTCCAAACTGTCCATTGAAAATCTTTTTCGGTTCAGCAAAAGGGTCGTTTTCATCTTCAACTCTTATGTTGTTTCCAAAAATGACTAAATCACCATTTGTTAAGTCATTCCCATTTTTAAGTATTGATTTCTTTATCCAGAAATTTACTTTTTGAGCATCAAAATTTGAGTAGCAAAGAATATGTGAGCTTGAAGATGATTTCAATGAATTTTTAATTCCTTCTTTCAATTCATCCTTTGATAAGATTTTTAGAGAGTCGGAAATTTCAAATTTTAAGTTGTTGAAAGATTGGTTACGAATACAATTGACTGCTTTTAATCCTTCCGTAACAATCGGAGATTTCTTTTCTTTATCAACAAGTTGAAATGCTTTAGCTTCAAAAGTATACTCATCACCTAAATATTCAGGGTTGAGTGCAGATTCTTCTTTTTTCCCAATAGAAAGTTGAAAGCTGTCTCCAACGAAAATGATTTTTCGCTTTGAATTTTTTAAGTCTGCAAATTCAATAAAGTCCTTGAGTAATTTACCTGAGCCAAATCGCAAGTCAATAGATTGATGATAATTATCTGAAATTAAATGAGACTCATCCACTATGAATATTGCTTCTTCATTATCGTCAGATTTTTTGAGCGGAACAACTTCTAAGTCTATTTTGTCTTCGTCTTGATTTTCAGATTCTTCTTTTTCTTCGGTTTCTGAATTAGTAATGCTTCCACCGTATATGTAAGAATAGATACTGTAAAATTCTAACTTTGTGTTCTTCAATAGGTTGTTGACTACTCGTCCAGATGAAGCAAATAGCTTTGCTTCTGGAATTTGATTATTATATGCTACATCCTGTAAGAAAGGAATCAAATGCGTTTTACCACTTAATGATGTTCCTTGAAGCACAAAAAACCTTTCGTCTTCTGATTTTATGAAAGATTCGATTTCTTTAAGAGCAGACTTTTGGTCAGGGTACAAATTTTCAAAATCTAATTCAGTTTCATAAGTGGTGAAATCTGTAGTTTCTCCATAAATCTCGGAAAAGTCAAAGATGTCTGCTCTGAAAACATCTTTAAATACATCATAGGATTCTTTTGTTAGAGAAACTTCTTTATCAGTAATGTCAATAATATCCTTAATTTTTTCAAGGTAATTTGATTTATCAATTATGAAGAAGTTGAGTTCTTCCTTTGGTGGAATACTTCCAATTAATTCAGTTGATTTCTGAAAACAAACCATTCGCAACGTGTGATAAGGGTTGAAACAATCTGATGTTGACAATTTGTCCAATATTTGGTTCTCTACAACTTTTATGAATCGCTCTTTTTGATTTTTTATTTGAATGAAAGGGTTAATAGAACTGCCACCTTTAATTATCTGGCCTTTCTCATTCGTCCACTTGCCAAAATCAAATTCAGATTTAGCGTTTTTGGGTAAAGTAATTTTTCCACCGAAATTTTTAAAGTCGATTATACATACAGCTTTTTCAGTAACCAGCAATGCATCAATTTGAAGTCTTTTTTCCATTTCACATTCAGAGTTTGCGATTAGTAGTCCGTCAAGTGAATACTTGTCAAATAAGTTTTTAAGGTTTTCTGCAAACTCCCTAAAGAAAGTGTTTTCATAATTTTTTGTTGCTGTTCCTTTTCTAATTTCGAGCATTTTCTTATTTCCTTTTTTGTCGTTTTCAATCGAGCCTTGACGAAAAACAGCTCTTTTGATTTTTTCAGCGTTGGCTTATGTGTCGGCAAAAAACCAAATGTGCTGTCTGTGCGGTTGCTTTCTTTGTATGCCGCATAACGGCAGTTTGTGAATATACCGTAACAAATTTACTTAGCCATTTCTATGTTGCATAATTGCTGGTTATAGAAATGAATTTTAATATTGTTAGCATGACACCTGATCATTGCTCTGATAGCCACATACATTGATTTACTGGCTTTTAGAGCCTCTTTAAGCCCATCCATACCTAATATTGTCATTACTCTTTTAAGGTTATAGCACAGTAAGATTATGGAAAATTCTCCTTTTACTTTTTTGAGTCCTTTGAGTAGTGTGTGGTTGTAGCCCCATTGTCGTTTAATAGTTCCAAATGGATGTTCCACTATGGCTTGTCGACGTTTATATTCATTTTTTCTTGCGGCTACTTCGGCATCGTTTTTATCCATGTGATCCTCATAGATGTTTCTATTTAACATCCTTCCTCTACTTGCATCTCTACTTCCTTTTGATACGCAGATGTCTACCCATGGGCAGTTTTTACAATCTGACCAATGTCCAACATAACGCTTAAATGGAATGCCATCTTTTCGGTTATACACCTTACCCTGTCGATGCAGTGTAACGCCTTTCGGACACGTGTAGCTGTCCGTTTCTTTGTTATATGTAAACTTTGCTTTTGATACTCTGGGGTCTTTTGATTTAGAACCTTTACTTTTTGGTGATACTAACGTATCCATGTTGTGCTGATGACATTCGGCGATTTGCTTTCCTGAATAATAGCCCTTATCCGCAAGTACGGTTAGTTTTTCATCAGCAGACAATTCTAATGATTTCTTTGCTAATTTGCTGACTGGAGCTAATGCACTAAAATCATTCTTATTGGTTATGTCAAAGTCTACTATTAAGTTATGCTTATCATCGACAGCCGACTGAAGATTGTATGCCACTTCTACTATGCTCATGTGCAAGGGCAGAGCTCTGGCATCAGGATCTGTTGTAGAGATTTGAGTTTCACCTGATTGTTCTAAGTCAGCTTTTAAGCTTTCATACTTTTGCTTTCGACTTTCTAAGTTGGTTAACTTAGACTCCGTCTCATCATTTCTATCTAGGCTTGATAGGTAGTCTTCTTTTTGCTTAGCGATATAATCTAAGTGTTGATTTATTTTTTTTAAGTTGTAGTTGTTTTTCTTAGAGTTTTGAGCTCTAAACTTAGAGCCATCTATGGCTATAGTTGTCTTACCATATAACTCTAATTCTTTGCAAAATCTCGTAAAGGCATTGAATAAATTTTTGAAGGCTTCGCTGTTGTCTTTCCTAAAATTGGCTATTGTTTTATAACCAGGCTTTTGCATACCAGTGAGCCACCATAGTTCAGCGTTGACCTTGCAAGCTTTTTCTAAAGATCTACAAGACCGGATCTTATTTAGATAACCATAGATGTAAATTGCTGTAAGCGTTTGCGCTTCAAAGGCAGGCTTACCTTCGTGAGATTTTCCCTTTACGATAAAACCTAATTTTTCATAGTCAATACATTTGCAAAACAGATCAATAACTCTTACAACACTATCCGAATCTACCATTTCATCAAGAGTAAAGAACTGTATTTGCCCGCGATCAACCTTTGATTGTAATGGCATAATACTAATGTTGTTGTTCCTATTAAGATACGAAAAATGGAGCAGATTCTATAACTCGAAAACGGGTATTTTCACAGTCTGACGGATAATGATACCCAGCGTCTCCGACGTAGGAGAATATGCTGTGGTCATCTATTGTTAGCGGTGGTTTCATTTCATTGCTTTAATTCTTTCATTTGTTCCATACCATTCTTTCATTCTGTATTTTGATATTTTAGCAGATAGAGTTATTCTCTCGCTTTGCGTTAATTGATTTAATGTTTCAATATCTACGTTTGCAATTTCAAGTGGAAAGAAGAATAATGGTTTCTCTTCATAAATAATGCGTTTTAACTTTTCCAACGAGGATAACTCACTAAATTCTTCCAAATAGGCATTCCTTTTATCATTTTGATTTTCGTTCCGTTTTAAGTATTCAAAGTAATTTTTCCTTTTTTCGATTTGTTTGTGTTCTCGCTTTTCTTCATTCTCTCTTTCGATTTTTTGAAGTCGTTCGGATTTCTTCTGTTCGTTTTGCGAAGCAATTAACGTTTCATCATCAAATTTCTTTTTAAGGCTTAAACCTATCTCAGATGTATATTTGTATTCTGAATTTGGATTTTCATATAGATTGTTTATCCAGTTTTTAGCATATAAACCTTCATTAGGGTCTACGCCGTAAACATTAGCTGCAATAATTAATTTCTTAGCTATCCAATCAATAGTATCAGTTAGTAAGTGTTGATTTGTTGTTGATTTATATGCTGAATGAGATTTTATTAGCGATTGTATTAATTTCTTCAAGTCTTCGATTTCAAAGTCTCTAAATCTGTCAAGTTGAGGCAAAGCCCAAAAAATACTTGACCAAGCTCCAAACATTTTAGGAATTGAAAAATCTTCAGCAATTTCATCTGTTCTTCCTTCCTTGGTTAACTGATAAACCTTTTCGAGAGTCTTTAAATATTGTTGGTCAAATTTCACTTTTCTTTTATTTAATCACCGCTAACGGATTAAGTATATGCTTCGTATCGCTCAAACGAGCTGCAGATTATAGCGAGCAGTAAATCTTCCTGACCTGCA
>ENA-ORXM01000779-ORXM01000779.1-marine-metagenome-genome-assembly--contig:-NODE-779-length-49818-cov-5.617338_pt1 | contig 49818 bp, 39 predicted proteins | sample MGYA00237867_ERZ511480 | MGnify/ENA primary metagenome ERZ511480 (study PRJEB26309, sample SAMN06266103) | marine metagenome | isolation source: Algal blade | place: United Kingdom:Sidmouth, United...
GGTGTTTGCCTCCGTTAGACTGCTATCAAACCCAGTAAATCTTTTGACAGATCCACTTTCCATACCCGTTATTTCTAGCACCCAATCCACGTTCTTATTAAATTCTGCCGTAAAGAAAACTGTTTCTCCAGCAGCAAAGTCCACTATATTCAGACTAGCCTCCAGTTCTGCCAATCCACTAAAAGGACCAAATCTATCTACCAAACTAGGACCATCAAAAGTTTCTGTCTCGTGTTTGCAGCCGGATATTGCTATCGCTAAAATTGCTATGAGAATGATATTTTTAGAAAATAATTTATTCATAATTGTTGTATTGCTTATTAGCTGCAAAGAAAAATAGTAAACACTTTTCATTTCCATTTGAAATTTAAAATTTCATAGTGTACAAAACATAAAACTGATTTAAATCATAATCATTCAATGGATCAGTTTCTTTTTCTAAAATCAAAGTATTGTACTGCAGTGTTATATAAGTGTCTTTTTTAAATTCATATTTAAACCCAGCTCCTATTAATGTTTCTTTATCATCTGCAACAAATCGTGAAGGGAAATCTTGTATATCATTAAAGCTTTGAATCGAAGGAATATATTCAGTTCCTTCAGCTGAAAACAACTTCGCCCCTAATAGTAATTCGAATTTTGAAAAAAGCTCTGCCTCTAATCCCACTTCTATTAAATTCGAATTTAAATCAACTTGTTCAATTTCTTGACCCTCTCTGGAGGTAGATTCTACTTGCATTCCTAAAGTCAATCGCAGTTTATTCTTATACGAAATAAATTTGTGAATATTGAAGTTCGCTGCCGCCCTGAGGAGGGTAAAATTTTTCAATTGCAATGTTCCCTGACCCCTTAGCTCTTGCAGGAATGCTGCGTTAACGGTCGCGTTTATTTTATCTTCAATCTTCCCGCATACTAATCCAACTTTCACCCCTTGTCGATTAGGTGTAGCATCTCCATAAGGCATAGCGTTTGCATAACGCGGATCGTACCCCATTAGCATATCAGAAATCCGAAAAGTGTATAAGCCTCTATCTCTGTTCAAATCAAACAGTGTAGGTCTTCTAAGCATTCTATTTGTTCCGATTCGATTGTAAAAAGTCTTCTCTCCATTATATTCTATTCGCTTACTTTGTGCACCCACACTAAAAAAGTCTGGACCTATATCTATAAAAGAAGCCGAGAGCATCAAATTTTGTTTCTTTAATTCTACCTGGATTCCAACATCTAAAAAGGTATCATCCTCTTCAGAAGTAATATTATTTTCTTTATCTCCAGTATCGTTCTCTACCCGCTCAGCCGTCTCTAAGTTTGACATCCCCGTCTCCCCAACGATATGAAAACTTATATTTTTTTTGTCTAAGAGGGTAATATCAAAATCAACTGATGAAACTGTGTTGCGAATTCCAGTGTTGGCATTACCAGATTGTAGATCATCGTAAGTATGGATCACATTCAAACCTACATTAGCCTTCATCCCGAGTGAGTCGTTGAAGGTAACTGTAGAAAAGTCAAACTCTCCCCCCGCTACCAATCTCGTAGGTGTAATGAAGAAGTCAGTTCCTCTAATCCTAGCCACGAATGCACTGATGTCAAGATCTTCGATAACTTGCGCAAAATTTAAACCGAAGTCCAATTTACCACCTTGCATACGACGTGTATTATCATCAGTATAAAACTGTTCATAATGGATAACGTCTCTTTGTGGAGCAAAGACAGCAGGTTCATTAACCATTCCTTCCTCATCAGGCAAAAACAAGGTATAAGGCGTCATTGCCAAATCCATATCCCCTACTCTATATTTTAACACATCTGCTATGACACCCCTTAGCCATAGTTCTCGAACTTCTAATGCCATACCAGCACCAAAAAAACCACCAAATTCATTTCTTAATCTAATAATAGATTGGACTTCCGTTGTCTTGTTCGGTGAGGCATTGACAATTAGGTCTAGTAAAAATTCTCCATCGGTTATATTCTCAATAGTAGAGGAGTCTGCATCAAGAATATTCCCATCTATTCCTGTTTGAGAAAGTATAGCCCTTCCTAAGCCATTGAATTGAATTTTAGCTTTATCGTCCTTAGACTGCATTGCTTTACCCGATCCATCTTGAGTGTGAGCGCTGTAACAAAAACAAAGTAAGATAGTCACTGCGATTAAAAACTTATTAAAATTATATCTCATAATAATTGAATATTCATTTCTAGTTTCTCAGAGAAAAACCATTCAGAAAAGTAGTGGCAATAATTAGCTTTTAAAAAAAGGTTTTTAACTCGATAGTTATTTCCCGTCCAGAATACTTATCTAAGGCGAAGCTACGATCCTCAAAACTGATCCATCGATGTCTAAAGTATATGCCAGTATTAGCAGCAACTGTCCAGTCAAAACCTAAACCAATACCTGTGCTGAATTGGTCAAGTGGTAACTGCGTATCTAAATCCCAAGCTGTAAGTCGGCCCCCTCTTGCATTTTCAACTCCAAGATAACTTGTCAAAATAAATTTTGGAAAGAGCTCATAGTAAGCATCTAATTCATGATACTGTACGAACAAATAACTATCGTCATTGTATGTTGGTATTGGTTCCGTTTTACTGGAAGCACTGCCAAAGGAACCAAGATAAAATAAATAGAATGGTTTATTCCCAAGACTTGTTTTGAACTTAGCTTGTAAATCGAGAGCATTAAAATATTTTCGATTTATTGCCGCAGCAGTTTCGGGGTTAATATCAGTAGTCTGCACAATCTCCGTTACCCCTCTAAAGAATGAAATTTTTCTGCCGTAAGGGCCAAAGACGGTAGGACCTACTGCGCCTGCTGGAAAAGGATTATATATTCTTGAAAGCGCCAATCCGTTTATTCTATGCACGTAGGTAACTTGAGTGGAAGCTGCTTCTAATTCTTGTGCCAAGCCCCAGCCAACGTTCAATTTTAGAGCTCCTAACTCTATTCCAGTATTTACATTTATACCTCTCCTATTATGAACCAGTTGTCCTACCAAAGCAAGCTGTCCACCCACACCGTTAGCGCCAGCTGTCAAGCCAAAATCACTAATTATTTCTGGATTAGAATTCGTAGCGATAGCTCCGTTCTGATTAAAGTAATTTTTACTAATTTGGTATAATTGAACATCTATTGGAATAAAGGAATATCTCTTTGGAATAAAAGCGTGTACCATAAGTGCTTCTCCCCACTTTTTTCTGTAGTTAGGACTCTCATAGTTTCCCATTGCTAATTCACTCGTTACCAGCACATCTCCAAGATTCAACCGCATAGATAAAGAATGAACTTGATACTTTCGGTTGGTGGTGTTAATGGAATCGAGGGCGGTCTGACTATGAATCAGATTGTAATAAAAAGACTGTTTCTTTTTGCCGAAGGTCCTACCGATTTTTCCTCCAGTAATAAAATTTGAAACAAAACGTGCATCTCCTGAAAAACCAACATAATTAGGAACATTTCCAGCATCTAAAGTTTCGGGTATGGACTCAAAAGAGGACATAATTCCATTTGCTAGACCAGCATTTGGTTGTGTTTTCCCCCAAAATAAATCGAAATTCATTTTTCCAGGCAAGTCTCCACCGTTAATAATTAATCCTTGAAAAGCTTGGTTATTCCATCGTAGATCCCCAGGGTTGGTAGCGCCTGTTTTATAATAGCTATCATATTTCCCAGTATTATCAGCCCCTTCCCAGGGCGTTCTATCAAAAATACTGAACCGATCAAGTATCTGATATACCCCGATCGTAAAATCACTTAAGTTGTACCAATGGATACCACCAGCACGGACTCCAAATTTCCCGTGTCTAGTTCTAAAGTTTCCGTAGAAATTTATACCCAAGTTCATAGTAAGAACATTATTTTCATAACCTGTTCCATCATATGGAGTAAAAACAAATAGCTCCGTTCCAAAAGCAGATTTTCCATTAGGTCTGCCAAATATACTTAAGGACAACATCGGCTCTCGATAACCATCTCCAAAACCATAAGCACGATCAAAAGGCTTCAAATTCGGATATGGCTCTACTATATTTCTCCCGTAGCCGAACATTCTAGCGTAGCCAAATAAAATTAATTTTTGCGGTTGTTTTTTTAATTTTAGTCCTACGTAACTGGTATCGTACTGAATTCCTGCCGCCACCTTTATTTCAAAATCTGTCACATCCGACTGAGAAAATTCCTGCATTTTTTTTGAACCGTCCAGCAATGAAAATTTAGAAGAAGCAGGAACGGTAATGTTGGCTTGACCGTACAAGTTCAGTACGATAAAGAATAGGTAAATTAATCCCATCCATCTTTTTCCAATATTGATGAGAGAATAGAGCTTTATAGAGGATAAAAAATTGTCTTTTTTCGTCGTATAAGATATAACCATAAGGAGGTGGATGGTTTTGTTGTTGACAAATCTAAGAAATAAATTTTTCAATTTTCATTATTACGATACTTCAAGATCATATTAAAATTTTTATCTTACACATTAACATGGATGCGATAATAATTATTTTTTCGCATAAAAAAGTCAGTAACGAATGAATAAGATTTTTTTTCTTCTTATAAATACTGTATTCCTATTTTCTGTTCTGCCCCTATTTAGTCAAGCTTCAGAAGGTCCGATAAAAGTAGAAATGCGCTTTGATACACAAGAGAATAAATGGCAACTATACAGAGGTGGACAACCTTACTATATAAAAGGTGTAGGTGGTCAAACTGAATTAGATAGAGCGGTAGCTTATGGTGCTAATTCCATACGCACTTGGGGAGTAGAAGAAGGTATTAGAGTTTTAGACAAAGCGCACGAGAAAGGATTAACTGTCTTATTTGGTATTTGGGTAGGTGTAGAACGACAAGGATTTGACTACAATGATAGTAAAGGTGTCCGAGCACAACTAGAGCAAATTACCGAAGTCATAAAGGCATATAAAGATCATCCCGCTATATTAATGTGGGGAATAGGAAATGAAAATGACCTCTTTTATAGTGATTTTAAGGTGTGGAATGCCATTGACGATATTGCTAAAATGATAAAAAAATTGGACCCTAATCATCCGACCATGACCGTAACGGCAGGATTAGATGTAGCTGAAGTTCAGTTAATCAAAGAGAGAGCACCACATATTGATATTTATGGAGTGAATACTTATGGAGGCTTAATTGGCATTGATGAAGAAATGCGCGCTTATGGTTGGAATAGACCATACGTAGTTACCGAATGGGGACCAAATGGACACTGGGAAGTACGTAAGACAACATGGGGTGCTCCTATAGAACAAACTAGTACAGAGAAAGCGGCTGATTATGAAAGGAGGTATAAATTAGGAATCGAAAAAGATGAAGAAATGTGCGTTGGATCCTATGTTTTTCTCTGGGGACAAAAACAAGAAACTACACCTACATGGTATGGATTGTTCTTAGAAGATGGGTCAGAAACCGAGGTTATGGATGTCTTAGAAAAATCATGGACTGGCAGTTACCCTTCTAATAGATCTCCAAGTATCAAATCAATGACTATGAACAAAAAAGAACCAGTCGCTAGTGTATATGTCAAACCACGCCAGCTAATAAGCTTTAAGTTAAAAGCTGTAGATCCAGATGGAGATGAGTTAGAGTATCGATGGGAAGTCCTTCCAGAAAGTACTGACATTAAGTCCGGAGGGGATAAAGAATCTCGGCCTAAACCTATAGAAATTAATATCAAACCAGGAGATGAAAACGGAATTTTGAACTTTAAAGCACCAAAGAAAACTGGGGCCTATCGGTTATTTGCTTATATCTATGATGGAAATGGCAATGCAGCAACTGCGAATTTTCCATTCTATGTTCAGTAGTTATAAAGTATAAATTCTAACAGCGCGCCATTAAACACTTCTACCTTTTGATGCGTTTTATATAGCGAAGATCCAAAAAAGATTAAATAGTTCTAATCGGGTTATTGTTTACAATTCATTTGTCTTGAAATAGTGGATATGATGATTAGTGCACTAATAAAAACATATTCTTATGTCTAGTATTCTAAAAATCATTTCTGCATATGTGTAAAAAAATGATTAGCTTAGCGTAAAAAGAACATTAACTCTTTCTGAAAAACAGCTTTAACTTATTATGTAAATATAACATATTGAAAAATAGCACCTTAAGTCAAATATCTCCAGATACCATTTGTTTTTTCGCAGCAATAGTCTTATTGATTTCTGGCTGTAAAAATGTTATGGAAGTAGGTGGTTGTAAATTTAGTGACAACTTAGATAGCTATGAGTTAGTATGGAGTGATGAGTTCGATGGCGCCAAGATTGATGAGTCAAAATGGTCTTATGATCTGGGAGATGGTTGCCAAATTAGTCCAGATCTATGTGGTTGGGGAAACAATGAATTAGAATATTATACATCTGGACCTGAAAACTCTTACCTTGAAAATGGTAATCTAGTAATCAAGGCAAAAAAAGAAACTCCACTATATCTAGGTGAGCATCAATACACCTCCGCAAGGATGGTAACAAAAAATAAAGGGGACTGGAAATATGGGCGAATTGACGTCCGTGCAAAGTTACCTATTGGGCAAGGAATTTGGCCAGCAATCTGGATGCTATCAACCGACGAAGTTTATGGAGGTTGGCCAACTAGCGGAGAGATTGACATAATGGAATATATTGGAAGTGAACCTGACAAAGTTTTTGGTACAATTCACTACGGCCATGATTTTTGGCGATTCAATAGTCAAGACACTATATTAGAAGCTGGAGTTTTTGCAAGCGATTTTCACGTTTTTACCGTACTCTGGAACGAAGACTGTATACAATTTCAACTGGATGGAATAAATTACGGAGAACCGAACACAAGATCTACAGTACTCCCAACAACCTATCCCTTTGATCAAAAATTTCACTTGCTCTTGAACGTCGCTGTTGGTGGAAACTTACCTGGCAATCCAAATGCTTCAACTGTTTTTCCACAAACAATGGAGGTGGATTATGTACGTGTTTACCAATAGAAGATTCATTATTTAATATTAATTTTAAATCACTTATTGCTTAAAACGAAACTATAAAATCATGAAAAAATTTTACCCTTTATTTCTATTTGCCTTCCTAATTTCAAACATACTTTCTGCACAATCTTTGTGGGAAAATTTTGAAGATACAAGAAAAGGAACGTATGGCTTTATCAATGGTTCTTTCATTCCATACTTTGAAAATCCAGACAAAAGTGGAGTAAATACAAGCCTTGTTGCTGCCTCTTATACGAGAAACGGAGCAGAGTTATTTGATGTCCTCATACTAGATGCCCCAATGGCAGATTTGTCAGACTATGTATCAGGAACGAAATCTATGACTATGGACGTTTGGAGTCCTGCTGCTGGAACTACAATACAGATCACCCTTGAGAATGATGTATTGGCTCAGCCAGCAAACTTCCCTACCGGAAGACATAGTGCTTATCTCGCTACCACTAGTGTCGCTGGAGGATGGGAGACGATAACTTTTAATTTTGACAACCAACCAGATGCAAGTGTCGCTAATGACAACGTTAACCGTATGGTCATATTATTCGCACCAAATACCAATACAGGAGATACCTACTATTGGGATAATCTGAATGGCCCCGAGTTTGCCAATGATCCATGTGACGGAGTCACTTCCGATGTAAATATTTTTAACGATTTCGAATGTAATCAGAACACAAATTTTATATTTTCTCATTCTGGAATAAACTTCAGAAGAATTATTAATCCTGATCAAAATGGTAACACCTCTGGGTATGTAGCTCAATATGTAAGAAATGGGGGCGAAGAATTTGATGTAATTATTGGCTCCTTCGATGGAAATCTAACAGTAGAATCAAATAGTAGAATAAACTTGGATGTTTGGGATCCTAATTCTCCAACTACAGTAATTGTTTCTTTACAAAATGATAACAATGATGTTATTCTTGAGATGTCTCAAACTACATCTGTAAGTGGCGGCTGGGAAACTTTAACTTTTGATCCAAGCTCTGTAGCAGCGGCAACAGATATAACAAAATTTGTTATCCTATTTGACCCAGGTGTATTTACTTCAGATACATATTATTTTGACAATTTCGGTTTCGGAGAACCTGTTGCTGTAAATGACTTAAAAGAAGTAGTTTCATTTGAGGCATTACCAAACCCGAGTCAAGGCTTTACCAATTTCCAATATGACTTGACAACTGCAGCAGATGTAGACCTTTCTATTTATGATGTGACTGGAAAATTAGTTGCCACTGTGTTCCAAGGAAACCAAGCTGCAGGCACTCACAATGAAACTTGGACAGCTGGAGAAATATCAAACGGATTATATTTCTACACCATGGTTATTAATGGGAAAGTAGCTTCTGGAAAAATAACACTTAATAAATAAAAAAATCAAACTCAAGTGAAGTACAGAGGAGTATAGAAACTTCTCTGTATTTCAAATATTCGAAAGATTTCTCAAAAATGATGGACCATAACTCATCCGCAAAGTCGCCAGCAATAAATGACAATTCCAGCAAAGCGGATGCATTATTGCAGAAAATGACTTTGCAAGAGAAAATTGGGCAAATGTCTCAGTTCGAAAAACAAGCAGAAATAACACCCAATTTTAGAGAAGCTATCCAGCAAGGTAGAGTTGGTTCTATACTCAATGAACTAGATAAAAATACGCTAATTGAACTTCAAAGAATCGCCATTGAAGAAAGTCGATTAGGAATCCCAATTATCATAGCACGTGATGTCATACACGGGTTTCAAACAATGATGCCCATTCCTTTAGGGCAAGCCGCTAGTTGGAATCCTGCCCTCGTTGAGGAAGGTGCTAGAGTATCCGCTATCGAAGCTGCATCAGCTGGTATACATTGGACCTTCGCTCCTATGATAGACATTACTAGAGATCCTCGTTGGGGTCGAATAGCAGAGTCATTAGGTGAAGATTCCTATCTCTGTAGTATTCTGGGAGCGGCAATGGTCAAGGGATTTCAGGGAAAAGATTTATCACAACCTGATAGTATTGCTGCCTGTGCGAAGCACTTCGCAGGGTATGGGTATTCAGAAGCTGGAATGGACTATGCTTACGTTAATATTTCTGAAAACGAATTAAGAAATGTTGTCCTGCCGCCCTTTAAAGCAGCAGCTGATGCTGGAGTTGCCACATTCATGACTGCCTTTTCAGATGTAAATGGTATACCTGCATCTGGAAATGAATTCTTAACTAAACGAATACTCAGAGAAGAATGGAAGTACGAAGGCTTTGTGGTGAGTGACTGGGACTCTATCGTTCAGTTAATCACTCACGGATTTTCAGAAAACGAAAAGGAAGCTGCATTTGAGGCCGTCAATGCAGGTGTAGACATGGAAATGGTCAGTCAAACTTATAGAAATAACTTGGAAGAGTTAGTCAGAGAAGGAAGAGTTTCGCTAAAGGTAATTGATCAATGCGTATTCAATATTTTAAAAATTAAATTTGATTTAGGCTTATTTGAAAAAGCAGTAGTAGAGGAAAGAAATTTTCCTCCAAGAGGGAATCCTGAATTTTTGCAGACAGCCAAAAAAGCAGCACTAGAGAGTATAGTAATGCTTCAAAATAACAATAATGTACTCCCTTTGCAAAAAGATAAAATAAAAAATATAGCTGTTATTGGGCCATTGGCCGATGATGGATTTGAACAAATGGGAACATGGACTTTTGATGGCGTCGAAGAATGGTGTCAGACACCTTTACATGCCATAAGAGATATTGTAAGTGATAAAATCAACTTACACGTTGCAAGAGGAATGAAAACATCTCGTAGTAAAGTTAGAGATGCATATTTTGACGAGGCACTTCAAGCAGCAAATAAATCAGATACCATAATATTTTTTCTAGGCGAAGAGGCAATTCTTTCGGGTGAGGCACATTGTAGAGCTGATATTAATCTACCAGGATATCAAAATGAATTGTTAGAAGAAATTTCCAAGCTTGGTAAAACTACAGTGCTAGTGATACTAGCTGGCCGCCCCTTAATTTTATCAGAGACCAAGAATCATGTAGATGCTATCCTTTATGCTTGGCATCCTGGCACGATGGGCGGACCTGCAATCATAGACATATTGTTTGGAAAGGAAAGTCCTTCAGGAAAATTACCCGTTACTTTTCCGAAAAGTGTAGGTCAGATTCCCATATACTATAACCAAAGAAATTCTGGGAGACCTACAACTCATGAAACTTTTACCCATATTGACGATATTGAGGTAAGAGCACCCCAGATTTCTCTAGGTAATACCTCCTTTCATTTAGACGTAGGCTTTGAGCCACTTTACCCATTTGGTTTCGGACTATCTTATGGACACTTTGACTATCAAAATATAGAAATTTCTTCGACCGCAATAAGTATTGGTGACACTATCGATATACAAGCTCACATAATCAATAATGGTAAAAAGCAAGGTGTAGAGGTTGCACAACTTTACGTCAGAGATTTATTTGGGAATGTCACGCGCCCTATCAAAGAGCTAAAAGGATTTCAAAGAATTCGCTTGAATGCGGGAGAAACAAAAACCGTTATTTTTAAAATTCATACCGACGATTTAGCATTTTACGGAAGAGATATGAAGCTGATGACTGAACCTGGAAAATTCGATGTCTGGATAGGAGGAGATTCAAATGCCACCTTAAAAGCGTCATTTCTTATCATGAAATAAACTAATAGATTGAGATAATTAATAGAAAATTTAAAAGGCATATCGATTAAGAATACAGATTTCAACTATTTATAGTACGAATAAAGAACCGATAAAAAATATTGCAAAATGGGAAAAACCAATTATATTATCTTTATAGCACTTATTGTTGCTTTGGGCGGATTCCTTATGGGGTTCGACGCTTCCGTTATTTCTGGAGTAAATAAATTTATTGAAATTGAGTTTGATTTATCAAAGCTAGAATTAGGTTGGGCAGTAGCTTCTTTAACTGTAACTGCTACCCTCGCCATGATGTTTGCCGGTCCACTAAGTGATAAGATTGGGCGTAAAAAAGTATTGTATATCGCGGCTGTACTCTATTTCATATCGGCAATCGGCTCTGCTTTTGCTCCAACGTTTGTTGTACTAGTAATTGCAAGAATGCTTGGCGGATTTGGGGTTGGCGCATCTCTAATTATTGCCCCCATGTATATCGCTGAAATTGCTCCACCTTCTATGCGAGGTAGAATGGTATCCTTCAACCAACTAAACATTGTTATCGGAATATCAGCGGCGTTTTTCACAAACTATATGATCCTGCAGTTAGGAGATTCCACTGCGGAATGGGCGCAGTCTTTAAAATTCGCTGAATACAATTGGCGATGGATGTTAGGATTAGAAGCTATTCCTGCTGTTATATATTTCTTTGCTTTATTTATCGTTCCTCAAAGTCCACGCTGGTTAGCAATGAAAGGAAGGTATCAAGAAGCATTGCATATAATGAAAAAAGCTACTGAGGACAAGGAAGCTGAAAAGATTATAGCCTCTGTCGAAGAGAGTATGAAGGTAGAAGGTGCTAATCGGTTGCCGATTAAAGAACTTTTTAAGCCTGCCATGCGTCTAGTCTTATCCATTGGCTTAGTCGTGGGTATTCTTCAACAGATAACGGGAATAAATTCCGTTTTCTTCTATGCACCAATGATATTTGAACAATCTGGTATTGGTACAGATGCATCCTTCGTACAAGCCATCTTAGTAGGTATCATCAATCTTGTTTTTACACTAATTGCTATCGCATTGATCGATAAGCTAGGTCGAAGACCTTTACTTATATTTGGAGTGACTGGAATTGTAATCACCATGTTTTTATTGTCGTTTGGGTTTAGACAAGCTACCTATACCTTAACGGCAGAGTCAGTTAAAACCTTACCCGCAGAAGTCAATCAACAGCAATTGGCATTCATGATAGGCAAGACTTATGACAATGATATTAGTTACAAACAAGCTATTCGTAAGGCGCTTGGAAATGATATAGCATTAGCCAATGAATCACAACTAATCTCTGCAGCCGTAAATATGAATGCGTGGTTAATCCTTTTTGGCATTCTTGGCTTTGTAGCTTCTTTTGCCGTTTCTGTAGGACCTGTAATGTGGGTACTATTTTCCGAATTATTTCCTAATTGGATAAGAGGCTTAGCTATATCTTTTGTTGGACTAGTAAACTCTGGTGTTAGTACTTTTGTTCAGTTTATATTCCCTTGGGAATTAGACAATTTGGGTAGTTCCATGACCTTCGCTATCTATGGATTTTTTGCCATCATTGGGCTTATATTTATCGTGCTTAAAGTTCCTGAAACAAAAGGAAAATCGTTAGAAGAATTAGAAACGCTGTTAGTCAAATAAACTATTCCCAACTAATGAAATTACAATCGATTAACTATATTTTTATTTTGATGCTGCTTACTTTACTTAGTCTATTTTCCTGTACAAAGAGAAAAGCTGATATTATTACTAGTAACAATTTATCTCAAAATAGTGATCAGCTAATCAGTGTAATAGTTCAAGCTGAAAACTTTATAAATGCTAGTGATGAAGTCCAAAAAGTAAAAAACCAGTTGATATCTACTTTCGGTGAAGAGTCTTGGGTGGCTTATAATGTAAATATTCCAGTAGCCGGTAGATACAAAATTGAATTACATGCATCCGCTGATTCTGAAGGCATTACTGCCTGGATGGAAGATTATATTGACAACAAAGATGAACGAACCTATAATATAACAGGCTCTATTCCTATTTCTAAAAGCCAAGATTTCACAATATCAAGCAAAGATGGCAGCCCTCTTAATATAGGAAGCCACAATATGAAGTTGCACATAAAAGGAGGCACTGCAAAAGTCGACTGGTTTAAGCTCACCTTGATCAAAAAACATCAAATAACCCCTGAATTACTTACTCAAAAAACGGATGGAAAAGAATGGAAAATAGCTTGGTCAGATGAATTTGATGGTGTAGGCTTACCCGATACAACAAAATGGACCTATGATATTGGCAATTGGGGATGGGGAAATAACGAGCTTCAATATTACACCGAAAACCGCATAGAGAATGCTCGACAAGAAAATGGGACTCTCCTAATAGAAGCAAGAAAAAACGACCTAGGAAATGAGTGGACTTCGGCAAGATTAACTACTAGGGGTAAAGTTAGCTTTCTATATGGACGCATTGAGTTCCGCGCTAAAGTTCCCACAAAAAGAGGAAGTTGGTCTGCGGGATGGACACTTGGTGATAAATATGTAGATGAATTGTCGTGGCCATATTGTGGTGAGATAGATATTCTAGAAAGTGTCGGCTTTGAAACTGATGACGAAACAGGAGACGGTGAAGTGCATGCCTCTGCACATAGTGGTGCATTTTATTTTAAGAAAAATAATCAACCTACTGGCATAACTGACGTTAAAAACATGAATAATGAATTTCATACTTATGCAGTTGATTGGACGCCTGAGGGAATGACTGCCACTGTTGATGGAAAGCCCTATTTTAATTATAAGGATACCACTACCCCATTGGCATGGCCATTTGGAGAAGCACAGAATATCATTATCAATCTTGCCATGGGAGGAGGCTGGGGAGGACAAAAAGGAATAGATGAAACAATGACTTCACAGAAATTTATCTTAGACTATGTGCGCGTTTATGAAAAACGATAAAATTAATTCAAGATACTATTACAAATAAATCTTTTACTCATTTAACAAATCTATTAAATTATTCAACAGATGAAAAATTTTACTTTTTTACTTTTTCTAATACTATCCTTTTCTGGATATGCACAAATTAGCATACCCATAGATTTCGAGTCTTCAACTATTGATTATGCATTCGGTGATTTTAATGGAGGAGTTTTATCAGTGATCGATAACCCTGACATAAGTGCCAATAATATGAGTGCGAAAGTGGCTCAAATGGTGAAGAATCCAGGTGAAGTATTTGGTGGAAGCGTTATTACTTTGGATTCTCCAATTGATTTTTCAACGAATAAAACCTTCAAAATGAAAGTTTGGTCTCCTGCAATTGGAACCAAGGTTTTACTGAAAGTGGAGAATATTTCTAATGGTGGTATATCCTTTGAAAAAGAGGAGTTGACTACTACTGCGATGAGTTGGGAGGAAATGACTTTTGATTTTACAGCGATAAACACCTTGGAATCTTATCAAAAAATTGTTTTAATTTTTGAAAATGGCACTGCGGGCGATGGTTCGCCAGCATTCACATACTACATAGATGACATTGAATTGGTAACAGTAGAGACAGTAGCATTGCCTGACCTGCCTATAACATTTGAGGAGACAGATATAGACTATGCACTAACCGATTTTGAAGGTGCAGGGCCCTCTACCATTGTAGTTGACCCTACTGATGCCAGCAATATGGTTGTACAGGTTACAAAAAGCAGTGCGGCAGGAAGCTCAGCTGGAACTACTATAGGCGTAAATGGTCTTGCTAACCCGATAGCCTTTACCGCAGCTAACACAACGCTATCTGTTCGTGTCTGGTCACCAGATGCAGGAATACCAGTTCGATTAAAAGTTGAAAATGCAGGCGATGCTGGTATCAGTGTCGAAACGGAAGCTACCACTACAGTGGCGATGGCTTGGGAAACTTTAGAGTTTAACTTTGCTAATGAAGCTACGGGTACAGCAATGCTCAATGTTGCAAATACATATAACAAAGCATCCATATTCTTCAATTTTGGAGTTACTGGTGCTATTGCTGGTGATAAAACCTACTTCTTTGATGATGTCAAATTTGGAGGCACCGACGCTGGTTCAGGAATAGTGCTACCAGTTGATTTTGAATCTAACGATATTATTTATGCTTTTGGAGATTTTGGTGGTGGTGTTTTAACTGTTGAAGCCAATCCTGATCCTTCTGGTATCAATACAAGCGCCAATGTAGCGCAGATGGTAAAGAATCCAGGGGAAGTATTTGGAGGTAGCTTTTTCTTAATGGACGCACCGATTGACTTTTCAACAAATAAGATTTTCAAAATGAAAGTTTGGTCTCCTGCAGTAGGAACTAAAGTTTTATTAAAAGTAGAAAATCTAAACGAAGGAAGTATCTTTTTTGAGAAAGAAGAAATGACTACTACTGCTATGGCATGGGAAGAAATGACTTTTGACTTTAGCGCTATCAACGCGGCAGAGTCCTATCAAAAAGTAGTATTAATATTTGATCTGGGTACTGCAGGAGATGGTACAGCAGCATCTACATATTACTTTGACGATCTAACATTGGTTTCAGATGGTATGGCTAGTTCAGGTATAACTTTGCCAGTTGATTTTGAATCTCCAACTATCGATTATGTGTTTGGAGATTTTGGTGGCGGTGTATTATCTGTACAAGCAAATCCTGATCCTTCTGGAATTAATACTAGTGCTACTATAGGACAAATGGTGAAAAATCCAGGAGAAGTATTTGGTGGTAGCTCTTTTGAATTGGATGCGCCTATCGACTTCTCTACAAATAAAATATTCAATATGAAAGTTTGGGCGCCTACTGTCGGTACCAAAGTTTTATTGAAAGTAGAAAACATAAGTGATGGTAGTATCTCCTTCGAAAAAGAAGAAGTGACTACATCTGCTATGGCTTGGGAAGAAATGACTTTTGACTTTACAGGCATTAATGTCGGCGAATCTTATCAGAAGGTAGTAATTATTTTTGAACTTGGAACTGCTGGTGATGGTACTGCAGCATCTACTTACTACATTGATGACCTAAATTTAGTTGCAGGTGGTTCGGCTAGTGCAGCGATCACTCTGCCCGTAGATTTTGAATCCAATACTATTAATTACATGTTTGGAGATTTTGGTGGTGGCGTATTATCTGTGGAAGCCAATCCTGATCCTTCTGGAATAAATACTAGTGCTACAATTGCGCAAATGGTTAAAAACCCTGGGGAAGTATTTGGTGGTAGCTCTTTTGAATTAGATGCGCCAATCGACTTCTCAACGAACAAGTTATTTAAGATGAAAGTTTGGGCGCCTACTGTTGGCACTAAAGTTTTATTTAAAGTAGAGAATCTGAGTAATGGCGGAATCTTTTTTGAACAAGAAGAAATGACGACTACTGCTATGGCTTGGGAAGAAATGACATTTGACTTTAGTGGAATCAATGTTGGGGAATCCTATCAAAAGATTGTGATAATTTTTGAACTCGGAACTGCTGGTGATGGTACTGCAGCATCTACCTACTATATTGATGATATTCAACTGGTAGAAGGAGGCGCTCCTCCAGTAAGCGAAGTAGTATTACCAATCACTTTTGAAAATAGTATGATAGATTACAATTTGACAGATTTTGGTGGAAATGTTTCCTCTATTGTTGTTGACCCTACTGACCCGAACAACATGGTAGGCCAAGCTATAAAAACCAGTGGAGCCGAAACATTTGCAGGAACTACTATGAGCGAAATAGGTCTAGCCAATCCTATACCATTTACTGCTACCGATACGAAAATTAAAATCAGAGTTTGGTCTCCAGATGCTGGTATACAAGTTAGACTAAAAACGGAACAAGTCGGGGACCCAAATATAAGCGTAGAAACTGAAGCAACGACTACAGTGGCTATGGCTTGGGAAACCTTAGAGTTTGATTTTGCAAATGAGGCAACGGGTACTGCTGCCTTAGATCCAGCAAATACGTATGACAAAATTACCATATTCTTTAATTTTGGAGTTTCAGGTACGGATGCTGGCGAAAAAACATACTACTGGGACGATGTAACTTTTGGAGCAAGAGTTTCTGTTCTAGACGTAATTGCTAATAGCCCAGCTCATAATACGCTAGAAGCTGCTATAATTGCAGCGGGATTAGACAGTGCACTTAATGGCGCTGGACCACTTACTGTATTTGCTCCCACAGATGATGCTTTTGCCAATTTACCAGCAGGCGCATTAGATGATCTTCTTGCTGACCCTACAGGTGCCTTAGCTGTTACTCTTTTGTATCATGTTGTGGGTGCAACTGTACTATCTAGTAACCTTACTGATAACCAAACTCTAAATACATTGCAAGGAGATGACATCAATGTAAGCTTAGTCGGCGGAAGCACTTTTATCAACAATGCTATGATAACGACTGCTGATATCCGAACGGATAATGGTATCGTTCATGTTATAGACGCAGTGTTGTCTATTCCTACAAGCGTTGATATCGTGAGTGCAGCAGAAGCTGGAATTAATATTGCACCAAACCCATCGGCTGACTTTTTCAATATCCAATTTCCTGAGCTATTAAGCGAGTCTGTACATATCCATTTATATGACTTGAATGGAAAGTTATTGAAGACTATAAAAACAAGCAATCAAATCACGAAAATTCAAATTCAAGATTTGATTGACGGTATTTACTTCTTACAAATAGACACTGATAAAGTGAGCTATTTCGAAAAGATAATTGTTAAGTAGCCAATACTTTTTAAATATTAAAAGCCTCATTTGCGTATGCAAATGAGGCTTTTTCTTTTTAGGATGCATCTAGTTTTTAGGAATAGCTTACTTCATATTTTAGTTGTATGAAGTCATTTGGAAAAGTAATGGCACTCCCCTTTTTCAAATTTACCCTTGTGTCGATGTTACCAAAAAGCGGAATGCCTTTTCCTAATATTATTGGTGCTTTTGTAATGGTAATTTCGTTGATCAATTTAAGATTTAAAAACGCTTGAATAATAGTACCGCCATCAATATAGCAATGTTTAAAGCCTGAAGATTCTAGTTTAGCGACTAGTTGTACAATATCCCCAGCATACATTTCTACTTTATTTCTCATATTTGTAGGAGGTACTTTTAAAGTATTACTAAGTACTATAATTCTTATGTTTCCGTAGGGCCATTGTTCGGGTGTCAAATTCATAGCCGCTATAACTTCCATAGTTTTTCGACCCATGATAATACAGTCTATAGTGGACATAAAATCCTTCATGCCCATATCAAATTGATCACCCATAATTACTTGCGTATTTCCCGCAGTATGTAGCCAGTCGACACTTCCATCCGGTGTGGCAATGAATCCATCAGCACTAGTGGCAATGAATACAGAACACTTCATAGTGGAATATTTATAGTCGTGATAAGATAATCAAATGTATAGAATATTTAATTAATAGAGAAGCGTTTTGAGCTGCACGATAAATCGCATATTGTTTCAGTCATTTGTAATATTTGAGTTGTGCGATAGATCACGGGTCAACACTTATTTTCAGGACAGTCATTTAAAATTAAATTAACTTTCTTTTTGCGAGAAGGATGGTAAGGGTGGCCCGCTAGGGACAGTCCCTCTGCAGGGCGCGCGTTTTTAGCGACCTGTAGAGGGACCAAAACGAAGTGGAGCCCTGAACAGCCTGACCCGAGCGCTCTTCAGCGAGGGGCTCGCCCAAATTATCTATCTAAATATTTGAGATTGCCTCAAAAATAATGTACATTTTATGATCACGCTGTGCAGCGTAATTGTGTTGAACATGTTCTATATTTTGAGCATAACTTGTTCGCTGCATAACTTCAACTGAACCAAATGAATAAGATAATACTAACATTCCTTTCTCTATTTATTTCTACAATAATTGCCGATGCTCAATTGCCCGATAGTTGCAAAATTGATATCGGCATAAATATTTCTGGTGTCTTTGATTACTCGACGGAGGTACCGTTTGCAAACGTCATGAAGATGAGTAGGCCGTGGTATACGAAGGGAGTCAATGATCCTAGCTATGCTTTTGCAACCAACTATGAGGACGCGCTGACATACGATGCAGATGGATACCCAACGCACATACCGCAGGTGGTCACGGGTGAACCACTCCTACAAGATGTGGCGACGATATGGGACGGAATGGATGCTTGGCCGACCGGAAAATACACGTTGCTATGGGATGGTACTGGAGATTTTACTGTGTGGGGATCGATGTCAAACCTGATCAAAGTGAACACCAATAGATACGAATTCGATGTTACGAATCCTGTGGGTGGTGTGCTAGAGATACGAATGATATTGTCCGACGCAAGTGATCCTATACAAAATATGAGGCTGCTGCTGCCAGGTACAGAAAGTACCTATCAGGCGCAGCCATTCAACCAGGAATGGCTCGATGGACTGGCCCCATTTTCGACAGTGAGATTTATGGATTGGGGACATACTAACAATTGGGGTCAGACAGATGCGGGCTGGGATAATCCAACATTAGCGACGTGGTCAGAACGTGCGCAATTAGATTATTACACCTATAGCAGTCGAAAAGGGGTACCTTATGAAGTGATGATTCAGCTGATCAATCATCTGGATGTAGATGGCTGGGTATGTATTCCGCATCGCGCTAGTAATGACTACATTATGCAAATGGCAAATATGTTTCGGGATCAAGTAGAACCTGAAAGGCAGCTATATGTGGAATATAGTAATGAGATTTGGAACTGGATTTTTGGTCAAACCCACTGGCTCAATGAATATGGTTGTGTAAGTCAAAATATTAGCTGGCCTGAGGGCCTAGTGCCTTATATACAGAATGCGTTGGATTTGTGGAGCGGTAGTTTTACAAATGAGATGGATCGTATCACTAGAGTTGTCGGTGTCCAAACTGGCTGGTTGGATGTGAGCGAACGCATCTGTTACAACATGGCACCGAATAGTATCGATGCCATCTCCCCTACTTTTTATTTTGGTTTTGAAGAACAGGATGAAATTACGCTTGACAACTTAGGAAGCAATGCTACCGTCACTGATGTAGCAAATTTTGCGCGCGCTGGAATGGACGATAATTTTGGTTGGATGCAGGATATGAAAACGATTTCTGATTCGCTCAATTTGCCATTGGCGTTTTATGAGGGAGGGCAGCATTTGACGCCAACTCCATTTGGCGTAATGCCTACCTATGCGACTGCTTTACTCGATGTGCAGACGGACCCAGTGATGTATGATATGTACACGGAGTGGATCGATTCGGTGCGTACCTTGAATACCACCGATGAACCGATGTTGCTTTGCCATTTTGTATTTGCGAGTAAGCAGAGTCCGCAATATGGAAGTTGGGGTTTACTAGAACGCTCCGATCAGGACACAAGTATCATGGCAGCGCCAAAGTATCAGGCTTTTATAGAGGCAGATGGTTGCGATGATTTTATCAACTCTTCTTCGGATTTGTTTTTGGAGGTGGATGCTTTGACTTTATATCCAAATCCTACGACTGGTTTTTTTAAGATAGAAGGTGTAACTTCGCTTTATGCGATACAGGTACTAGATGTGCTAGGCAACGTACACCAAGATCTTTCGCCCGCTATAGATCAAGATATTGAAATAGATTTAAGTAACCTTCCTGTTGGGATGTACTTTGTATCAGTGCGGTTGCTGTCGAATAACGCAGTTTGGATAGAGAAGATTATCAAGAATTAATTGTAATATTATTTAGGTTATGGGCCATGCTGACTGAAAAAAGTCAGCACCGCGCTCTGCGTCACCAGGTCCTCCGGACTCCCACCGAAAAGGTGGGATGACTACGATCCCTTGTCCGAAGATAACTCGATTGTGGATATAGAAAATATTGTTGAGTCCACACCGATAGCGCACAAAACCAAAAATGTATATTTTGGCGATATTCTTCACTATATATAATTCGTCAGTTTTCAGAGCGAACTCAATATTGTATTGTTAGAATTTTGAATTAACAATTGATCGATCGCTACCAATCCGCTTGAAATATAAATATCCCTTGCTAAAGTAATATGAATGGCGATTTCTAAACTTAAATTAGATCAATTAACTTTGATTACCTTAAATATTTCTTTTCCAAATTTAATGAAATAAATACCATTATCTATTGCGCTAAATGATATGACATTAATATTATTGATCCCAGAGCCTACTAACTTTCCTTGACTATTATATATACTATATTCTTTACCACTTAATGCTGGCGATGGGACGTTTAAATATTCCCACACAGGATTTGGAAACAATACTGAAGTAGATACATTAGAATCTACATCCGTGATAAGTTTATCAGCAAAGTAAGCATCTAAATACGTCAACCTACCTTCTAGCCATTGTCTCATATAGGCTACAGCATCTTCATCAAAAGCATAATTTGGATAAACTAAGGACTCTCTTTCATAAATCTTATGGTTGTCAAAAAATTCATATTTTTCGTAAATTAAGCTCAATAGATTTTCATTACTTAGTAGATTAGTTCTGTAATCAAACCATCTATTAGCGGCACTGTTATTGACATTCTCAGGGTTAGATTTAATTACTCTATCAATAAACCCATTGGATAAAATATCATCCGTAGTATTTTGATTCTTGCCCTCCCAAGTTGTACCTAAACAACCGTCTAAGTCCCATGGTGCATAGAAATATGGATCTTCAGTTGTGTACTTTGCTATATAAATATTCTTACCTGTATTGTCACTAGCCCTTATTAAGTTAAGAAATATAAAATAATCAATAAAATTATCTCTATCAAATTTCGACCAAATATTTTCCTTAAAATTAACTTGGTCCGAACTCAGCACAAAATCGGTAAATTTATAAATATTACTCCAATCCGTAATTTCATCTTCATTAGGGTATACATATTTATAACCACCCCAGAATCGACTATCATTATCGTAGTTTAGTAATCCAGAAAATGTGACTGGATCACTCCATGTCTTGCCTTTATAGAGCTCTCCTCTTATGCTAGTATTGTAATCTTTTAGCTTCAATTGTTTTTTATCTACTTGCTCCGAGAGTGCATAAATACCTTTATATTCATCGTCTAAAAAGAGTTCTATAAACATTATGTCAGCCCCAGACTTAGCATCAGGTTCTTCGTCTATATAATGAGGGGGATGCATATCTAACCATAGCTTATGCGCTATATGGCTACGTATTCTCAAAGGTTCGTTATAAAGCGCATCTAATATCCAATCATCATCCGAGCGGAGATTGCCAAATTGCTGCTTGATCGTAATATCACCAGTGTTATCATTCCAGAATTCTATATCGTATGTTTTCTTAGGATATGTTTGCGAAAAGCCACCTCTTAGTTCTATACCTATATGGGAAACTACAGTTTGTTCTGTATCCGCATAAGTAATTTTTGCTGCCACCTTAGGTACATCTACTATGGAACCAATCGGATTGATATTGATTATAGGTAAAGAAGTAAAGTATAAGGTATAGGGTTTAGCACTATTTATGTCAACTATCGAGTACGAGGAGTTGAAGTTTAAATGGACAGGCGATGTACTAAAGTGATATTTATTTTGACCTAAAATAATATAAATCTCTTCATATTCAGTTATATCAGCATAGCTATCTATATTAGTAATATGCGAGACAATTAACATTTTACGCTCATCGATTCCAAAGTCATACTCGGGTACGTTAATTGTCAATACTTGAGAAAAAGATATTTCAGCGATTAGTAGAGAGAAAATTAATAAGTAAAACTTCATCTATAAATATTCAAGTATGGTTAGCATTATGACATCAATTTTTGAATACACATGTCTCCAAGTCCAACGTTCAACCTATTACTATTATTCAATTTTTTGAAAAATTCAACGTTAAAAAAAACAATTTAAAATACCGCCAGCTATCATCGCGATTCAGTAATGCCAGACATCGCCTAAGATTGATATCATAAATAGGTAAGATAGCATACATTTAATATCTGTAACAATAATCCAATCCAGGAATTTGTTTTACTCATAACCAAAACCAATATTGGAGAAGTTTATAACTTTAGGTCCCACTGGTCTAGGTAAACTCATCCCATAAAAGTAATAAATAAGGTATGTTAAAAGCACCCCCCTATAAGATAAAGTATAAATATATAGTTGTCCCTTTCTATTTAATTTATGCAGTATCAATCTTATTTGGTTGTGCTACAGAAAAGAAAAAGCACGATTCAGTCGTCTCAAAGTCAACTACTACTAATAATGACAGTCGCAGTACCTCCAAAAAATCTACAAACTATGTCCAGCGGACTCTTCAGCCTTTCACAAACGAAGTATCTACAGCTTTACAATGTGGCGGGAAAGATTTGGGCAATCAAGTAAAATATTTCGCAGCCTTACATACAGGCATTGCCTATAACGTAAAAGATCGAAGTACACAATGCTCAGGAATTTTCCAGCGGGTGCTACAGTCGGTTAGAGACTACTGTCCAGATGCCATAAAGAGAACGCCTCCTCCTAGCGCAGTGGATTCTCGGAGTCAAGGTAAGTGGTATTATGATCATAATGCTTTAACGCTTATCAATGATCCTATCGCTTCCGCTGATTTGATCCGACCTGGGATGGTGATGTTTTATGGCAGGAAAAAGCAAGCATTTTATAAAAAATTTTCGCCTGAAATATTATGGTCGCCTAGAGAAGGTATTCGACATGTAGGCGTCGTTGTAGATGTAGAGCGAGACGCATATGGAATACTACAATCCTATAGTTTATTCCATGGTCGTAGGCCTGGTATCGAGTCGGGTATTTCTAAGGGAGATAATTATATGCATCGCAGAGTGTCGAAAGAGAATGCACCTGCTTTTGGTAATGGTCCAGATGCTTGGGTAGCTGTTGCACCGATTGTGCTACAAGAAAAACCTTGAGTGAAAAGTTCTTATATATTAAAAGCCTATGATAAAGTGATCTAATCATTTAGCTTCCGTTTTACTGAATTTACATTTGGCTAATTCTCCAGTAAGACGTCTAGATTGATAAATTCTAAATATAGCTAGGAGTAGCTATTTACTTGACCTACCCTTCATACTCTTCTAGTCTTGCATAATACAAAAGCAATACATAAAAGATAAAATATGGTACTAGAAATACAATCAAAGGCAAATCCCAATCGAAATTCGAATCTAATACTAAAAACATTAGGATACAGGCAAAGAAAATTACAACCATGATAATATCGGACCTTCCATAATTATATTTTATATTTTTATGACATGTAGGACAAGTCCATTTTGAGAAACCATATTTAAGCACGTATCTTTTAATAAGAGATAATAAAGGAAATTGGTATCCACATTCTGGACAAGTTCTATAACCCTTATATTTTACCGCTGTATCTAGGATGTTGCCTTCTTTGTTCATTGTGTTTCAAACTAAACCAAATTTATATATAAGTCAGTCAAACTGGTGCAAAGATAATAATTCTGGGACTTACTGCAGGCTTTCTTCTACCATCCATTCATGGCCTAAACAATCCTGATTTGATAGCATATAACATCAATCCTATTCTATTCCGAATCTGTATTTTTTCATAGATAGAATCTCGATAACCCTCAACGGTTTTAGGACTAACAAACATTTCTTGTGCTATTTCTTTGTAAGTTCTTTCAGTGCAAGCCAATTTGATAAACTGAACTTCTCTTTCTTTTAGACCACCATCAGAATCCCCTGCATTTAAAGCGCTCACTAAAATCTGAGTGACTTCATTCGTATGATAAAGACCATTAGCAATCAGCTCCTTTAATGCTTCTTCTAGGACCTCTTTACGAATGTCCTTTAGTAAGTAACCTCTTGCACCAATTCTAAGCATCTCTAAAATCGTTGCGTTGTCATCTTCTACAGAAAGTGCAAGCACTTTGATATCAGGATAGTGATTAGTCATGTACTTTGTAGCTACTATTCCATTCATAATTGGCATATTGATATCCATAAGAACTATTTCAGGATGGACCCGCTCTTCTCTTAATTTATTAATTAATTGTTGACCATTGGAACAAGTATATAAGACATTAAAATCTTGCATATTATTAACTAATTCGCTAATCGCTTGGGATAGTAATGTATGGTCATCTACTATAACGACCGTATGTTTTATGGACTCCATGAGAAATACTTTATTTTATTAGTTACGATATTTTAAACATAATTTTGTACCAATATTTGGAGTTGATTCTAACTTAAATTTAGCTCCAATTAATTCTGCTCTATTCTTCATGCTATGCATACCTATTCCTCCTTTAGTTTTCTCTACTGAAAAACCTACACCATTATCGCTGGCAAATATTTCTAACTCTCCGTTTTTATAGTTCAATTCAACATTTAATTCAGTTGCTTTTGAATGTCTAATTGAGTTGGTAAAGAATTCTTGAATAATTCTAAATAATATAGTTTCTTGTTCTAGATCAAATAAAAATACATTTCCATTGATAGTGATGCTTGATTTTAGAAAGTCAAGCCTATTATACCGCTCCAACTCTAACTTAAGAGCGTCGACCAATTTCAAATTTTTTATGAATGAAGGGTTTATAGCCCGAGACAATAATCTTAGTTGCTTTAACGAAGAATCAATAGTAGAAATGACACTTTCGATTTTTGATGGGTCCGTAACTGCCATCTGTGCATTGATCTTCGCTAAGGTCATTAGCTGACCAATATTATCATGTAGCTCCCAGCTAATATTTCGTAGTGTTTCCTCCCGAATCTCAATTTGTGCTTTATTTAATTCTCTACTTTTTTCTTCTATAAGACTATTTTTCTTATTACAAAATACAACAATCAATATGACTATTGTTGTCGCCAATAGCAAGAGAATTATAACGGCGAGTAAGACAGCTACTTCTTTTTCATCCATATCAAACCCAAGGTAAAACAAAAATTCATTATTACAATCAATAATATCTGGACCTGCCATAAAACTAAATATTGATTTACTTGGTCAGAAAAATAAAATCTAGAGAACTTTATTGGGAGATATCCAACATAAAAAAGTAATAATCCAATACTAATCCAAAAGATAAGATCTTGTCTAAAATTAAAAATTTTGGAGTTCTTAAGTATTGATAGAAAATACATAACTGGAAATATGATCATATTTATTCCACCAACAATGTATGAATATTGGTGACTCTTATCATGTATATTCACATAACTGCAATTAGCAAGTACTGATAATAAGTACACTACCACACAACATTTAATAATGTTTTTATACTTAACATCATTTATATTCTTGAAGAATATATAACTGTAACCAAGGAAGGTAAATATGGCTAAGAGGTTATATATTAATGGTTTCCAATAGTTGGTTGTAAATGTGCCACAACAAAGTTCTACGCAAAATATAATGATTAGAATAATAGTAAAGATAAAGAGGCGTTTGTCATGAAGATATTTACTGAAGAGTATAGCGAAAAATGCTGCAATTCCTTCAGAAAAAACAGCAGAATTTGAATATAAATCTGCCCAGTTTAGACTCATAGCATTAGTTCCTCTATTTATATATTAATTTGGTGGAGGTGTCAAATTGGCTTCATTTATAGCCAAGCTATCAATATCACCAGTATTAACAACTCTAGTCAAGTCGTTAGTAAGTATGGAAGGATTATATGTATCTCGTTCTAATGCAAATGGTTTCTGTTCTCCACCTTCTAATACAGTCGGAATAAGAAAAAAGGTGGATCGTCCAGCATAAGAAATACTGTTCTCACTAGGTATTTCCTTACCAGAATTTAAATGCGTTTTATTGGGATATGCTCCAAAGTATAATCGTACTCTATCGATTCCTTTACTATATCCAGGCAAGTCTTTTATATTACTATTTACAGTTTCCAGATGAGCTACATATTCTTTAAGTTCTGCAAAGGTCCATTCTCCATACCGCACAGCTTTAAAATTAGCATCATTACCATTTGCCTTCTCATAAGTTTCTATTGGCGCTACTCTTCGGGTAGTATAAGTATCATACATTTCTTTTGCCTCAGATAAAGTAATAATCTTCGCTGCGATACTCATAGCTAGTTAGATTTAAAAGGTATTAAATTTTGTTCTTTTTTATTCTGTAAATATAATATATAAATTAAGTAATTAGAACTGCTTATATTATTGCTTTGAATATTTATAAATATAATTCATTGTTTTTCAATTACTTATCATCTATCCACACAATTATATAAGGAGATACAACTCATGAATTAGGGGTGAATACCCCTATAGTGTTCAACATTTTAAAAGGATTTATCAAGTATGGTCACGGTAATATATCTTCGCGACGGCGCTCGGTGCCTAAAGCTCGACGTAGCGAAGCAAGTAGGATAAGGGGTAGAAACGGCATCCTATTTTTTTTACCTCTGGCAAAAAAATGGAATATAGTGGATGACCCGGTCACGTCCTTAGACCGTGATAGCCCCAAATACTAACTTCAGTAAATCATCAAAAAATTGACCTCAAAATAAAATTAATAACACCCCAATCAATGGAAATAATAAACCCGTAAAAATATGTATGATGATGAGAACGAAAGTGAGTATCGTGCAATTGTCACTGGTGTGGTTGGTTCAATAAAAGACTTCAGCTAAGGTAGTGAAGTACATAAACAAAGCGAATGCAGCGAGATGTAGCCTAGTGACATTTGGGCAGGCAGTAGTAATGGAATTTTTATTAAAGGTAGGGCTGACGGATGGCACTTCGAAAAAAATGCCTGCCTATGATTAGCCTCCAAACCACTTGACTCGGCCTGAACAAATCGTTTTAGCAAAATACCCTATCCCAAAATTGAACTCTGCGATCAACTCTACTAGAAGTGGTCTAGTGATTTTTTCGTCCGCGTATGGATTGCTTTCTAAGTTAGAAAAATCCTTACGTATAGGAGTTGGAAAAGGAAAGGATTGACCTTGCGCCGCTAATGATATTGGGTCTCTACCTTCATCGGATACGAAGTCCGTGAGTCCATAATGTATACGTATACCAAGCATCACTGTGAAGCGATCTGAGCCGGCAACAAATGCACCTCCACCAAAAACGATAGAATAATAATCTTGATAATTTTGAGAAACATCAGTAAAGTTTGTGAACCCAGCCAATGCATCTTGTTGCTCTACTTTCTGTACGCGAGACCGCATAATACCTATCTCTGAAAAAGCACCTTGACTATAATATCTATAAAGAAAATAGAGATCAAGATTAGTCCAATTTATAGTATTGGTACCTACTTGTTTACCTAATGCGTCATCTGTCCAGCTATATTCAAAATTTTGTTTCATCTTGGCGATCATAGCCTCAAAAGAAATACTGTGACTATCTCCGATGTTCAGACTGGCTTTGGCACCTATATTAAATGCGCCGCTAAAAGCGTGTGTATAAGTATTATCATCAAAAATATTCTTGTCGATCAGCCAACTCGTTCCCCCTCCTAGCTTGAGTCCGACGTCGGTCCAGGCCTGTGCGCAAATCTGAGAAGTGATAAAAAGGAAAAAAATTATAAAGGAAAAAATGTGCTTCATCGTAAATATTTTCTTGCGATATATTTGGTTCATCTTGCTATCAAAGGTTAAGATACCATTTGATTTCTTTTCGCTGCAATAGTTGTTACTATTTATTTTATTTGATTTGTCGCTTGGGGGCCATCACCATCCTGAGGCGGCATAAAAGCCCGCCACAGGAGGTGACCAGGCTATGCACTATATTCCATATTTTGCGAAAAGCAAAAATATGGAATGCCGTTTCTATCCTTTGTCTCTAACGCGCTCCGCTTATCGAGCTTCATGCCTACGGCATTACGCGACGTCACATAACGTACGTATCATCGCGCAAGATTATATTCCATCTTTACGGAATTTACTTTTTGCTGCAGCGTCATATTTGATAGCAATATGAATCCATAGCGAGCGAGAAATTCGAAATATCCAGCCATATAGCATCGCGATCATAAGGATTAATAAAACAAAAGACATATCTACCGATAATCCAAATCCAAACATGCAAATACCGATAAATCCTAAAAACCAAAACCCAGTCATAATATAAGATATAAACATAGCCCCATAATAAAATCCTGGCTCAGGTAAGTATATTTGACCACAGGCAGGACATGAATTAGGCATTTTAGTCAGTTGTTTATAATTAAAATGGCTCTTGCTGATAAATAAATCTCCCACTCTGCAGCGTGGACATTTCAGTTTAAGGATACTTTGTAGAACGCTTAATTTGGAGTCTGGCATAGTATTGATTATTGTCATTTATTATAGGTACCAAAAAAATAGCAATGCTAAGATAGCATCACTATTAATATTGTTAACCTAAAGGGGTATGTCTTTTTTACAAAGTTGTAAAGTTATCCTACCCAAGTGTATCCTCCACCTTTTGGGCTTTGGTTGGTTTGTAAACCTTTAGAGGATAGGTTTACGATGGATTTTATCTTGAGTCCTTTAATTTTAATTTTATCTTGTTTCATAATTAAGAGTTTCATAGTGTGAATCAGCTCTGCTGAAAAAGTGTTTTGTTATTATGTTTTGTTCTATAGTGTACGGCAAAGATAAGTCAAAGGTATTCACATTACGAAATAAAATATGTCCAACAAGTTGATATTAAGGCTATTATGAGGTCATTTGTGTTGAATCAGCAATTAAGCGGTAGTCTTTTGGAAGAAAAAGGTATACAGTTGTTTATTAAACGGGAGGACCTATTTTTTCCAGCAATTCCTGGAAATAAATGGCGCAAACTCAAGTATAATGTGGCTTTTGCCCAAGAAAATGGTTATGAGCACATAGTCTCTTTTGGTGGCGCTTTCTCCAATCACCTCTCCGCTTTGGCTACAGCAGGTAAGCTATTCGGAATAAAAACCACAGGAATTGTGCGTGGAGAATTACCCTCTCCGCTGAATAGTACGCTGGCTCAGGCAAGGGTCGATGGTATGCATTTGCTGTCCGTGGATAGAGCTACTTATAAGACCTATACACAAAATGATGATTGGACGGCGCTAAAAGCATTGTACCCAAGTGCCTATTTCATTCCAGAAGGGGGCACCAACATGCTTGCCTTGAAAGGATGCGAAGAGATAGTTATAGAGTCTATGATGGAGTACGACTATTGGTGTTGTCCTGTAGGTACAGGAGGCACCATCAGCGGTATCCTTTCCGCCTTAGATGGCAAGCAACAGGTACTTGCCTTTCCCGCACTTAAGGGTGATTTTCTACAACACCAGATAAATAAACTTACCAAAGCTTACACGGGCGAGTGCTACACAAACTACTCGGTGCTATCAAACTATCACTTTGGAGGATATGCAAAATATAAGCCCGAGCTAATTGATTTCATGTTGGATTTTTACGCGCAGCACAAGATTCCCTTAGACCCGATTTATACTGGGAAGATGATTTATGGCATTATGGATTTGATGGCAATGGACTTCTTTCCGCAAGGCAGTCGTATTGTTGCGGTCCATACAGGAGGGCTGCAGGGAATAGCAGGCTTCAATAAGCGGTTTGGGCTAGCGTTGCCAACGGGGTGAGATTTATATGTGTGTGTGTAGCTATACTATCTAACTCGCTCTCCTCTTTGACCGTCTAAATACTTTACTACAAAAGCTCTTTTAAAGCCACTAATCTGTGCATTTTCGACCATTGATCTAGCTTCTTCCTCTGTTCTAAAAGTACCTAGTAGTACTCGAGTCCAACCTTTGCTTGGAATATATTCCGTATCTAGACTGAATCCAAGATTTTTGATTCCGTCGTATCTACGGTTTTCTGGATTGTGGTATTCTACAGCGATCAACTGTACTTTGTAGCTAGTACCCATAACTGTATTAGAGGCAGGTGCATCGTAAACTACAGCAGGTTTCGCATCTACAGTTGGCGCATATGTTGATACTGGATTACTGTAAGTACTTTCAGTAACAGTAGATTCTAAAACATCATATCCACCTTCTTTTTTAAATTCATCGGTACTATCATCATAAGTATAGATTCCAGTACCACTAGGAATTTTCGCGGATCCTTTAGCGACAAAATTTGAGCTAATATTAGCATCTGTAGCCGTATATTTTCTACTACTATTCGCAAGGTAGGTATTATCAGATTCAGCTATTATAGTATTGGAAATAAAAGATTCAGGGGAGCTAGAAATAACCGATGACACAGAGGAAATTGAAGGCTCAGCTGAAAGAGCTGCTTCGTCAGTCTTAGAAGAATTTTCTACAAACACATTTTCTACTTTCGTGATTATCTCTTCACTATTACCTAAGGATATTTCTTCATTTTGAGTTGTGATAATGTCTGATACAATTTCGGTAGTTATACCCTCTGTCGCGCCAACCACTATCTTATCATCTGCTTGTACATCGACTACAGGCTCTCGTGTAGCGCTCATTACTAAACCTTCTACTCCACCATCAGATATAATTAAATTTTCCTCTGCTTTGCTTATTGATTCTTCAGCTATAATATCATCAGACGCTATTGCGGCGTTCTCTGTAGCCATATTTACTGGAGCATCAAATACTTCTGCAGGTATCATATTATCAGTAGATGCAACCTGAACTTCAGAGTTGGTAGCAAACAAATTAATATTCCTTTCCTGTACATAAATATTCTCATCATTGGTGTTTACGTATGCTAGGTTAGGAGAATACCCTTCCGCTTCTACACCTAGCTGATAGTTTCTATTAGGAAGCAGTCTAAAGTTATAATATCCTCCAACCGATGGCTTGATAGAAAGTAATCTACGATCTTCCGTATCTGCTTTTAATTCATATAAGAATACCTGTGCATTCTTTACCAAAGTCATATCCTGATCATTGTTGATAGCTCCCTCTACAAAAAAGTGAGGAGGTAAGATATTGAAAGTAAATATATCTTCATGTGTAGTACTTGTTTTTTGATCCTCATATAATCGGTTCGACACGAAGTAGCCTTCCGTATTGTCAGTGGCTATAGTATAGTATTTTTCGTCTGCACCAGTATTTATCGGCAAGCCAATATTCTCGGCTGGGGACCAACTAAATTCACTACCTACTGCTTTCATTATATCAAAACCACCCATAGTGATATGCCCATCAGAGCTAAAGTAGATGACACCATCTTGTGGATCGTAAAATGGAGTTATTTCATTTCCTTTTGTATTCACATTAGGTCCAAGATTAATAGCTTCTCCAAACTTTATTCCGCTATCTAAAGTATCTCTAGTAGCAAACCAGAGATCCATACCACCCTGACCACCTGGTCTAGTAGATGCAAAATAGATTTGCTGCTGTCCGTTTCTCGTCGTTACAAAAGGTTGTGTATTGGTCGCACCATCATAGTTGATGTTTGAACTTAATTTTTGCGGTTGGCCCCAAGCTTTGCCTTTATTTGTACTGACGTAAATATCACAACGAGAAGATAAACCTCCCCATACCTGCTCTTCATTGCAGATAGTAAAATACATCTCCTTCGCATCAGCAGTGAGCACCGCATTACAGTAATGTCGATTCTTAATTCCGCCAAGTCCTTTGATATCAATGCCAGTTGCCCAATGTCCATCTCTCCATTCGCTTACTTTTATTTTAGCTTTGCCATCTTCTAAGCTAGAGTAGAATAATTTGGTATCCGAGAAATGAAATGGTGCAAATTCGGATTTGTCGCTATTGATATTCGCATTCAATGCGTCTATTTTTATTTCATACGGCTTTACAACGTAACCATCTAACTGATCGAGAGCAAACTGGCATCCCATTATTTCCTTGTTGATAAGTTCTTCTTTGGCTGCGTTTTTACCATTAGTGGTTTCTAAATATGAAGCAAAAGCCAACATTGCCTCTTCATATTGGTTGCTCTGCTTTAGACTATAGGCGTAATTAAGTTTTGCGCTTTTGTATTTAGGGTCATCTGCAATTATTTTGTAAACGCGTGCTGCATTTGCGAAATCACGTTCCAGCATATAGTTCTCCGCAGCAAGATTGAGGAAGTCTCTTCTTTGCGGCTTTAGCTCATAGGATTTCTCGTATGCCACAGCAGCCTTAGCATATTGGCGCAACAGAATTAATTCCTCTGCTTGCTTTTTATAATCTTTCCACGAGACATCATTATTCTTCTGTCCTACAACTAGGGTACAGATAAAAAGTCCAAGGCTTAATAAGAGTAATCTATTCATTTGTAATCATTTTTGTCTCAATTCTTTCTGAGTATTTGTTCTATAATCTTAGGAAGATATTGATGTTCTAAGGCCAATACTTTCGTTGCGATATCCTCTGGACTATCTTGTTTATCAATTGCGCAAGCAGCTTGAAAAATAATAGCACCATCATCATATCTTTCATTAACGTAATGTATAGTGATCCCTGTTTCGTTTTCACCGTCTTTATGCACCGCTTTGTGTACATTCATACCGTACATTCCCTTTCCTCCATACTTTGGAAGTAAGGCAGGATGTATATTCAAAATCTTCTTAGGATAAGAATTTACGAGATAGCTAGGTATAAGCCATAGGAATCCTGCTAAGACAATTAAGTCAATATTATATTTTGCTAGGTTTTTGGTAATAATATCAGAATGATAAAATTCCCTTTTTGTGGTAATCAGTGATGGAATGCTATATTTTTGTGCTAGATCTAGCACCTTAGCGTCTTTACGATTAGTCAGAATAATACTGACTTCAACAGAAGAATTGTCTTTAAAGTAATCAATAATTTTCTCTGCGTTACTACCTCTACCAGATGCAAATATTGCAATCCTTGAGATAGTTGCGTTATCTATCAATTTTTTCACTGGTTTATGTTCTGTCTTTTACCTTTTAAACGCGCTACGTAAAGATAATCAAAAATTGCAATTTAATATATAATACTTTTTTTAATAGATAAAGAGCTTGATAACAAAGCCTTATTGAAGAAGTACAGTGCCTATTCGGAAGTAATTTTTTGATTCTCCGTAAATCAGTAATTCATTCTTAGCTATTTGCCTTGTTTCCGTAGGCAATATTAAGGTTTGCATTGTTTCAAAATCTCCAAGCTTATAAATGCTTAGCTCTCCTGTTTTATCTAATTCTGCCAATGCCAAAGCCTTATTCTTTAAGGCCCGTCCATTTAGGGAGAAACCTGCTTGAGATTCGAATACATTGCCATCTTCGTTAAATAACATATAAATCTTATCCCTGATGTTAGCATTTGAGAATGAATAGTATCGAGTTACTTCCGGCTGTAGCGTCGATTGATATTTTGGTACCGCATTGGCCCATCGTATAGATCCATCAGGATTGACGTTTACAACAATGATGTCATTGTAGTTATACTCTATGACTTCTCTGTATATACCATTATTAAAGGTATTAAAACCGACATCAAAACCATTGTTGAAGTTTGAGTTATAGACTGTCTCGAAGTACTGCTCCGCTATTATGACCACACCGCCATCAGAACGTAATATTATATCCCTAAAGTAGTAGGAATATAGTGCTGGATCATTGTCTTCAATATCGTCATTTTGCCTACGCTCTGACCTTCTTCTTTGACGCTCGCTCTGATTGAGCGTAATGAAGTCTAGGTCAAAAGCAGAGAACTTCTTTTCTTCTATTTTCTGTGCATTATTATCAATCTTAAAGTAGACGATTCCCTCTATAGATTCTCTATTGTTATCGCGTACATTCTGTCTAGAAGCATTTAATCTATTCGTATAAAACCCAGTACAGATGATCTCATTTCCCCTATTCACTTCAAAGGTCAAATCAGATATAAATTTTTGTTTGTCCATTAATTGATAACGTTCCTTGTTCTCCCCTGAATTGGAATAAACTTCTAGGATGTATTCATAGTTTGGAAGGCCCTTTACTTTATTTCTAATTTTATCAAAGTAGTGTTTTCCTAATAAATATCCATTCCCGTCATTATCAACAGCAAATTTTATGAGGCTATATAGTTTAGATTCAAAAGGAAAAGTAATTTCCTTATCCCAGAGGAGATCAAAGTTATCATTATAGATACTAAATTTAAATTCTTCTTGATCAGAACGTTTAGTGGGTATATCATGATAAACTATCACTTTAGAACTGTCTCTACTGTAGTCAAATTGGAAATCTCCAATCTTAGATTCACTACGAGAATCTATTTCGCCTATTAAGATTAAATCTTCATCTGGTTCAAATCTATTATTAAGTTTTTGAGCGAATAAGAAATTTTTATTTTTTGCAGAATTGAAGTAAGAGGTTATCAAATAAAATTTATCATTGACTTCAAAAATATCGTGAAATATTCTTAGCCGTTTTTGATACTTGAGAGGTATATCCGTTGCTCGTTTGAGCTTTAAGGTTTCAATATCGTAGCTTTCCACGATAACGCTAGTAAGCCTTTTGGACATGGAATAGCTCCCTCTTAGGATGTGCACATAACCTTGATCAGCACTAATCACACGTTTGAAGTAGGTGTTCTTAGGGATTTTATACTCTTCACTTATGGTGAGGGAGGCAGGTACCTCAGTTTGTGCTGCTAAGCTCAAGTGTAAAAATAAGAGCGAGAATAAAAAATAAAATAATCTTCTGAACAACATATTGTTTTTAACCTTTTATACTCCTATATCTGATAGCATTAGAAGCATCTAATTTAGTGCAAATTCGAATAACTTCTGCTTTTTCAGCGGATGTACCTCCTCTGAAGATATCAACAATTTCATTACTTTTTGCATTAAAGAACATTTGGACAATCATACTATTCGGATAAGCTTTACCTACTTTCTCAATGTTTTGTAGAGATTTTAAAATATTTGCTCTGCCCAAATCTAAGCTCTTAGACATCATATCTAATCCGCGCAAATGATAGTCATATATAGCATATCTCAAATCTTTGACTCTTGGATTTAGAATGTTTTCCATAATCCAGTAGCGATTACGATTACCATTGCCATCTCTTGGTCTCCATCCTTTATAGACGTCAGCAGCATTAGAAGGAATGGTATTGATAATATTCTGTGCGAGTTGAAAGTACTCTTCTCCACCAAGTGGCTGAAAGGAGTCATAATCCAAACCCAAGATTACATAAATATAAAAGCCTAATACTGAGGTGAGGTTATCATTAAAGTTATTTTGAGCAAATTCTAAGGGTTGATACTGCTCGTAATTGAATGCGACACCTTTATCTACATGATTTAGTAAGGCTGTTTCTAAACTCGTTCCAAAAACTGGACGTGCAGACTGAATAGCCAAATCTGCTTTAAAGCTAGTAGGGCTTAGTTCTTCTGTGATCGTCAGTTGAATATTGCATTTTATCTTCTCTTCTTGTTCATAAATATCTTCAGTCCATTTTCTACTATTGAGAAAACTTTCTATTTGAGATTCTAAATCTTGAAACACTCGAGGGTCAACGGTCTGTATCTTTGGTGTACTTACCGTGACATCAAATTGAAATTCTTGCGCATAAATATTTAATGACAAAAATATAGTTAGGATCAGTGCCGTGAAAATGGAAAAAACTTTTTTCATGTTATCTTATTTTGGGCTAATTAACTGTTCTACTAGAGAGACAATATCATTAGCCACTTCTCTTTTGGATTTCAGTTTATAGATGTGTGTATTTCCGAGCTTATCATAAATAGTTACTTTATTAGTGTCATGCGCAAAGCCAGCACCTTTGTCTTGTAGCGAATTGAGCACGATTATGTCAAAGTTCTTCTTTTTTAATTTGGCCTTTGCAGAAGACTCCTCATTGTTAGTTTCTAGCGCAAAACCTATATTGAATTGTTCTGTAGTCTTTAACTCGCCTAATTTTGCGGCAATATCTTGAGTGCGCTCAAGTTCAATTTTTAGCCCCGTTCCTTTCTTTTTTATTTTCTGTTTGGAAAAAACCTTTGGTGTATAGTCTGCTACTGCTGCTGACATCACAGCTATATGCGCTTTCTTGTAATACTTAAGCGACTCCTTATACATTTCTGCCGCAGATTGTACTCGGATAATTTTGATATTAGGATGATGAAGTCGAATAATACTTGGTCCAAGTATAAGCTGCACTTTTGCACCTTTATTGGCAAAAGTTACAGCTATTTCTGTTCCCATTTTACCAGTAGATCGATTGCCAATAAAACGTACAGGATCAATGGCTTCGTATGTAGGGCCAGCGGTAATCATCACATTTTTGCCTTTAAAGCTGTTACCATTTTGGATATGCTGCTCTATAAAATTGACAATGTCCTCTGGTTCTGCCATTCTTCCCTCACCTACCAGGCCAGAGGCTAATTCACCATGGCCTACAGGTATAAGGTGGTTACCATATGCTTGCAGTTTTGAAATATTATCTTGAGTAGCTGGATGCTTCCACATATCTAAGTCCATCGCTGGAGCGAAAAATACTGGGCATTTGGCAGATAAATATGTCGCGACGATGATATTATCACATATCCCTATGCTCATCTTCGCTAATGTAGTAGCAGTAGCTGGTGCCACTATCATGAAATCGGCCCACAGGCCCATATCAACATGATTATTCCAAGAGTCGCCATCTATTACACTGGTGTGTACATCGTGCTTGGATAGGGTAGATAAGGTAAGCGGACTAATAAATTTAGTAGCAGCATGTGTCATCAACACTTTTACCTCTGCTTTTTGCTTAACCAATAGACGCACTAAGCTCGCAGCTTTATACGCCGCGATGCTTCCACAAATACCCAATAAAATTTTCTTGCCAGCCAGGTTCATGCCCATGGGTTATTTTACAAGATTTGGGTAAAAAAGGTTAATCTTCGTCTTGAAATCTTTTCTTATCTGTATATCTGAAATGTATTTCTTCATTTAAGAATTCATCCATAGAAATTATCACTGGATTTGGAATACGCTCATAGAACTTAGAAATTTCTATTTGCTCCTTGTTCTCGTGAATTTCTTCAATGGCATCAGAAGTTTCTGCAAACTCCTCAAGCTTTTGGTAAAGTTCTTTCTTGAGATCTACGTTCACCTGCTTTGCTCTTTTAGTAATAACTACCAAAGTTTCATAGATGTTCTTATGATCAGAAATCAAATTCTCCATGTTTCTAGGTTGAATACTTGGATTAAGGTTCTGAACTTTAGATTTTATATCCTTCATTTCTTAGTTCTTTTATTCGTTTATCGGTAGTTCTGACAATCTCTGTCAATTCTCTATCAAATCTGGAAGTTGGATATTTTTTATTAAATTCATCCATCCTATTAATAACGCTGGTAAACCGCTCAGGTTGCTTAGTTACGACACTATTATCAGCGTAGAGAAACAACGATTGAATCACCATATATCTTACTTTTTCAGCATCTGCTGATTCCGGGAAATCCTTGAGTAGGTTTTCGAAGGATCTTACCGCTGACTCATAATTTCTTAGATTGAAGTAGAGTTCTCCCTCAGCAAAAGCCTTCTCTTGCATTTTTGCTCTTAGCTGATCTATCAGTCGATTGCATTCTTCTACCCTTTCGCTAGTCGGATAGGTATTAACAAATATCTGAAACTCTTCAATTGCCTTCTGCGAGTAGGTTTGATCTAATCTATAACTCGGTGAGAGGCGATAATTGGAGAATGCTTGCATGAAGTCTGCCTCTTCTCTGAGCGGACTGTTAAGAAACTTAGATGAAAAGTCTTTGAAGTAAAAAGATGCTAATGCAAAACGTTCCAAGTAAAAATGGGTGTAAGCATAATTGTAATATGCCTGCTCTGATTCTACTCTTCCTCTTATAGATCCTAGTACGCTTTCGTACAGGCCTTGTGCTTTTAAGTATTCTCCATCTTCGAAGTACTGCGCTGCACTTTTGAGCATTGCTGGTACATCACCAGTTTCTCTTAGCTTCTCATATTCTGTCTTACATGATGTGCTAAGAAGTATTATACCAAATAGAAAAAGGAATACACTATTTTTCATAAGCCTGCAAAATTAACGCTTTTTAAACTAATACCTAGTAATGGGAGCTTTGTAAGCTAAAAAGTTGGCTTTATTAGTATTTTTTTAACCCTTTATAGAATAATACTCTTAATTATTTTGATTTTGCGCCATTTCACTATGCCGTAGCGTGTTTTTGGGGTGCGCGTAACTTGCTCCATTGTCCATATATATAGCTAAGTGATACTAGCGGATTTATTTATTCTCTAATTGTGGTTCTTGCTTTCTAATCTAGATTCTGCTGATGGACTTCTTTTGGAGATTAGTGGATGACGCGGATATTGGTGGATTAGAGAATGAATGAGTCATTCTCCATTGGTAGAAATATTCAGCATTAAAAACACATCACCACGGCGTTGCCCGTCCCGATTTTTGAGACTGAATTATCTATAGCCCTGGGTTGAAAAGCCAGGATTATATTCGATGGTAGATTCAATTTGGCGTGATTTTTTTGGAAAAATCATGACAAATTGCCAACAAGAATTACCCCGTTTTTAGCGAAAAATTTAGAAAAATGGAGTAATTTAAACCCTTAATAATTGATTATTCCCTAATAGTTGTAATGGTTTTCCTTTTTGAGAATACCCCCAACGGTAGTTTTTATATATATAATCACAACTAACTTTGTCATAATTCCTCCAGTCTTCATTCCGATATCAAAATATCTTATTGTGTATTTCTTCCATCTTTACATACAAGCATGCATATCGCGAAAGCGCAAGCTGGAGCTCGGCAAGTGAATACGCGCTAGAGACAAGCGATAGAAACGGCATTCCTTTTTTTTTATAAAGGAATATAGTGGATAGCGCGGTCACGCACCGACTGCGGCAGGCTGGCGTAAGATATTCGGTGTCGTGATGGCCCCAAATCAAAAATGAATAAACTATTATGGTCGGATAACTACGAGTCGCTTTGTGGTAATTACTCTACCCGTAGTATCGACGAGGCTATATAGATAAGTACCTTTTCGAAAGTCACTAAGGTCAACTTTAAGCATTTTGTTACCAGCAATATAGCTACGTTCACTGTACGCCTCTAAGCCAAGAATATTGTAAATTTTGAGGTCGTAATAATCTGGTTTTAAATTTACACAATCAAATTTTGCGTAAGTGATAGCAGGATTTGGGTAAGCATAAATATCTTCATAGCCAGATAGAGTTGTGGATAAAGTTGCGGTTGTTATCTCTGGTTCGCTTTTATATGTAAAGGTTTCAACATTTTCTTCCTCATCGTCTAGGATCATTGAAGCGACAGGTTCCTTTATCCCTTCTGCCCAAAAGTTGAGGGTAATCAAAGTGTCTACCCCAAGGAAGTCTCCACCTAAATCTGCGAACTGATCCGTCACATCGACCCACTCGATAATAGGAAACTTAAATTCTAAGCGGGACTCTGATAATTGTACTCTCTTTTGACGCAAAACTTCGTATGACTTGTTACTAGGTAATTTAACAGTACCCCAAGCATCTACCAAATCTACTCGATCCACATCTATACGAATACGAATAGAATCTGGTGATATGGGTAAACTTTCCAAAATCTGAGGCGGAAGAAGTGCTGAAGAAAATGGAATGTCAGATGCCGAAGAGTAGGTATTAAAATCTAGAAACTCAAGTGGGGCGATGCGCTCTGGCAATGGCGGTATAAATTTAGAAACTAGACTAATACCGAAACCTGTAGGATCCAAGCCGACGAATCCTAGAACGTCAAAATTGCTTTCCGAAACTGCATAAAATGTAGTACCATTCCCTTCAGTTCGTACAGTTAAGTTAGCTGTTGGAAATGCAGAGATAGAATCTGCATTGGTGATGCTTGAGTAAACATCAGTTTGCACTAGCCCTCCTTCCGTTACATTTGAAAAATCCCACAGCTGATCATCTCCACTATCTGTAATAGGAATCTCATTAGCGTTGGGAATAATGGTTATAGTCGAAAGACTGTCGCCAACAGCAGGAAAGTAGCTGTTAGATATGGTGATTTGTGCGCCTATAGGAGCTATGAATACGACTAAAAAAAAGATAAAACTTAAGTATAATCTCACCATATAATGTGTGTCTAACTTCGAACAACTAAAGTTAAGCTTTTCTGGAGGAAGATACCATATTTATGAAAGAATTAACAGCAGTATTACGAAATTCCAGGTATCAAATGATGGTAATTGGCAGTATTGCTAACTAAAAAAGCTGCATTTTTACGAGTTTCTGATAGACGCCTGCATTTTGCATAAGGTACTCATGAGAGCCTTTCTCTACAATTTTACCCTCCTTTAGCACAACAATCTCATCAGCATGCTGGATAGTGCTCAATCGATGCGCGATAATAATTGCAGTACGATTTTTCATAACTTCTTGGATCGACTGCTGTACCAGCTGCTCGGATTTGGAGTCCAATGCGGAGGTCGCTTCATCCAAGATAAGGATCGGCGGATTTCTCAAAATAGCCCTAGCGATGGTTAATCTCTGGCGCTGTCCTCCACTCAATTTGCCTCCCCTATCACCAATATTGGTTTGATATCCTTCCCCACTTTCTAAGATAAATTCGTGGGCATTAGCAATTTTTGCTGCTTCTACAACTTGCTCTTCTGTCACATCATTAAAGCCAAAAGTAATGTTGTTATATATAGTGTCATTGAATAGTATGGGCTCTTGTGTAACTAAGCCAAACAACTGTCGCAGGTCGTATAACTTGAGATCACGTATATCTTTACCGTCAATCTTGATGGATCCTCCTGTCACATCATGATATCGTCCTATCAAGTCAACTAAGGTGGATTTACCTCCCCCCGAGGGTCCTACCAACGCAATCACCTTCCCTTTGGGGACGGATAAGTTTATTCTATCTAATACATTTATATCGTGACTTGGATAGGAGAAATCAACATTTTCGAAAACGATACCTTGCTGAAATGAAGGTAACGGTAGCGCATTTGGTGGATCAACAATAGCGTTTTTCTGATGAATAATCTCATTAACTCTATCTACGGCTGCCATTCCCTTTCGAATATTATAGTAGGCATTACTAAATTTTTTAGCGGGCTCGGTAACGTTCCAAAAGGCAAGAATAAATGCAATAAATGTGGATTCTCTAAGTGCGCCATCTTGGATCAAGTCAAATCCGTATAAGATGAGTATTGCAAAAATACCTATGCCTAAAAATTCAGACAATGGAGAAGATAAATCTCTTCGTCGAAGTAGACGGGTGAGGATACCGCGATAGTCATCATTGACCTCCTTAAATTTAACTTTTTGGTAGTCTTGTGCATTAAAGGCTTTAATTACTTTTAATCCTGATAACCCTTGCTCTAACAAGGACATTAAAGTACCCAACTTGTCCTGAGCTTCATTAGATTGCCTTTTCAGCGCTCTGCCTATACTTCCAAGTATGAGGGTTGATATTAATAATAACAGTATGACGAACAGGGTCAATTTGGGACTTATAAATAACATCACAGAAAGCGAACCTATAATCATGAGCGGTTCTCGCACTATAACTTCCATCATATTCAGTATACTCCATTCTATTTCGTTTACATCATTACTGACTCTAGAGATAATATCCCCTTTGCGTCGCTCATTGAAAAAGCCAATAGGTAAGACTAGTGCATGTTCAAATAACCTCTGGCGGATGTCCCTGACAATTCCGTTCCTAGCTGGCGTAATAAAAAATAGGGACAAGTATCTAAATAAATTTCTAAAAAAGTATGCTCCAAGTAATGTACCCAATACAAAACCTAATGCCTGCTTTTCGCCGTGCTCTAGGATTATTTGGGAACAGTAATAAGTAAAGTAATCTGCATAACTATCTATATCAAAAGGGGATATCACCGGCTTGCTTGTGACTAACTCTGCTTGATCAAAAAGAATGCTTAGAAATGGAATAAAAAGAGTAATGGAGAAAACCGAGAAAATAACCATGAGGATATTGCATATCACATTGAGCACTACATTGAGTTTGTAGGGCTTAACAAATACTAACAACTCCCAAATTGCTTTCATAGATATTTATACTCTTCGGATTGCTTGTATTAACACCTCAGTGGGGTATATCGTCATAGAATACCGCAGGGCTAGCTATATATAGATTAAAAGTTAAGGCTTTTTATCTTTCTTCTCTTCTCCAAAATCAAAGTCATTTAAGAATCCCGTATTGAAATCCCCTTTTCTAAAAGCTTCATCCTTCATTATCATTTGATGTAGAGGAACAGTTGTTTTTAGACCTTCAATAATAAACTCATCTAATGCTCTTGACATTTTTTTGATGCACTCTTCTCTAGTCTGAGCTCTGCAAATCAACTTCGCAATCATAGAATCATAGTGAGGAGAAACGGTGTACCCAGAATATACGTGTGTATCTACCCGTACACCATGGCCTTTAGGAGAATGGAATGAAGAAATAGTACCAGGGGAAGGTCTAAAATCATTGTAAACATCTTCTGCATTGATCCTACATTCCATAGCATGCATGGTAGGTTCATAGTTCTTTTTTCCAATCTTTTCCCCTGCAGCTATTTTTATTTGTTCTTTGATAAGATCATGATCGATTACTTCTTCTGTGACAGTATGCTCTACTTGGATACGTGTATTCATTTCCATGAAGTAAAAATCTTTATTTTTATCTACAAGAAACTCTACTGTACCAACACCTTCATATTTAATGGACTTAGCTGCCTTTATGGCTGCTTCACCCATTTTCTTACGAAGTGATTTAGTCATAAAAGGCGAAGGCGCTTCTTCTATCAATTTCTGGTGTCTACGCTGGATAGAACAATCTCTTTCTGAGAGGTGAATTACATTTCCGTATTGATCTCCTGCTACTTGTATTTCTATATGACGAGGTTCTTCTACAAATTTTTCCATGTAGATGCCATCGTTGGAGAAGGATGCTTTGGCTTCATTTCGCGCCATATTCCAAGCGTCTTCAAATTCATCTTTGGCTCGTACAATTCTCATACCTTTTCCTCCACCACCTGCAGTAGCCTTAAGTATAACGGGGTAACCAATATCCTTAGCTATCTTCATTCCTTGCTTAGCATCTTTGAGTAGGCCACCTGATCCAGGTACTACTGGTACATTAGCTTTGATCATAGTTTCCTTCGCGGTGATCTTATCTCCCATTTTACGAATCTGCTCTGGAGTAGGTCCTATAAACTTAATTCCATACTCCGTACAAACTTCAGCAAAGTCTGCATTCTCAGATAGAAAACCATAACCCGGATGAACCGCATCTGCGTTGGTAATTTCTACTGCAGCCATAATTTTTGGAATCGAAAGATATGATAAAGCAGATGAGGCTGGACCTATACAAACAGCTTCGTCCGCAAATCTCACATGGAGGCTTTCTCTATCTACAGTAGAATAAACGGCTACTGTCTTGATGCCCATTTCCTTACAGGTACGCACTATACGTAGGGCTATTTCTCCTCTATTGGCAATTAATATTTTTTTAAACATAGTAGTTCATAATATTTGGTGAAGTCAGAAATTAAGCATTAGGATCAACCAAATATAATATTTGGTCGTACTCCACTGGTGAAGCATCTTCAATCATGACTTTCACGATTTTACCAGCTACTTCTGACTCAATTTCATTAAACAACTTCATTGCCTCTACTATACATACTACATCTCCTACATTGATATTATCTCCTACTTTCACATAAGCAGGTTTGTCAGGAGAAGCTGATCGGTAGAAAGTACCTACTATAGGAGATTTTACTTCTATTAAATTACTGTTAGCATCTTTTGTACCGTCGGCAGCATTAGCAGCAGGGACATCAGCCTTAATTGCTTCAGCAGGTTTGTCCACTGATGGAGCAGCAGCAGTGGTTGTGGGCTGTGCTGAAATGATATGCTGAACTGGAGATGCGGTAGTCATAGGAATCATAGATGGCGAAACCTGTGGGGCATTACCCTTTTTACTATAATTCTCTGTACGAATTGTTATTTCAAAATCCGTATTGCTATATTTAAATTCAGACAAGTTTGACTTGTTGATTGTACGTATTAAATCTGTTATTTCTTTGTAGGTCATGCTGAGGAAATTTATATTTTATAAAAAATAGCTTACTCTTTTACGCGTTCTACGTAGCTGGCAGAGGCTGTTTCTATTTTTATTTTATCACCAATATTTATAAAAAGAGGCACCTTTATTTCTGCGCCTGTTTCTACTGTCGCAGGCTTGCCTGCATTAGTTGCAGTATTACCTTTTTCACCTGGTTCTGTATAAGTTACCTCCAACTGAATGTATTGAGGCATTTCTATAGTCAATGGCACATTTCTTTCCGAATCGTACAATACCTCTACATCTGATCCTTCCTTCATTAAAGCAGGGTTTGGAAGCATCTGTTCTTCAAGGGTTGTTTGCTCAAAGCTTTCATTATTCATAAAATGGTATCCCATATCATCCTTATATAGATACTGAAATGTTCTACGCTCTACTCTGACAATATCGATTTTATGTCCAGCTGGAAATGTGTTGTCTACAACTTTACCCGAAGTAAGACTTTTCATTTTGGTTCGTACAAATGCAGCACCTTTCCCAGGCTTGACATGCTGAAAACTTACCACCGTCCACACATCGTGGTTATGGTTCATGCATAGCCCATTTTTTATTTCTGAAGTAGATGCCATAGTAGCTTATTATCTATTGATTAGGTACAAATATACATATTGAATGAGAGATACCGTAAGAAATCTCAATCAGTTAAACTTCAGCACCATTATAGGCCCATGTCAGGTAGGTTGAACCCCAAGTAAAACCACCTCCAAATGCTGTTAAAATCAGCTTGTCACCTACCCTGAGTTGACTTTCGTAGTCACTGAGTGCTAGAGGAAGTGTCCCTGCTGTAGTGTTCCCGTAATTTTCAATATTAACCATTACCTTCTCTATTGGAAAGTCCAACATTGACGCTACAGTTTGTATGATTCTCTTATTTGCTTGATGCGGAACCAACCAAGCGATGTCATCCCCTTTAAGCTTGTGTTTCAGCATCATTTCTTCCGCAATATCCGCCATTCTTGTCACCGCAAACTTAAAAACAGGACCACCATCTTGAAAAATAAAATGTTCTTTGTTTTTGACAGTCTCTAGGCTTGCAGGTTTAACAGAGCCTCCTGCTTTTTGGTGCAAATAGTGGCGACCACTGCCATCTGCTTTCAGCATAATGTCTTTGATACCAATCTCCGTGTCTTCCGAAAGCTCTAATAAGACCGCACCAGCACCATCACCAAAGAGTACACAAGTAGCACGATCAGTATAGTCCACAATTGACGACATTTTATCTGCCCCAACAACGATGACTTTTTTATAGGTATTGTTTTCAATGAATTGTTTTCCCACAGAAAGAGCATACATAAATCCCGAACAAGCCGCACCAACATCAAAGCTGGCAGCATTGCTAAGGTTGGTTTTATCGGAAATAATGTTTGCAGTAGCAGGGAAAACCATATCTGGAGTTACAGTTGCACATAGCAACAATTCAATCTCCTCGGGTTTGGTATTTGTTTTTTCGAGTAGTTGTTCGACGGCAACCTTTGCCATATCAGAAGTACCAAGTCCTTCCCCTTTTAAAATTCGTCTTTCAGAAATACCAGGTCGAGACTGTATCCATTCATCGTTGGTATCTACCATGGTAGCTAATATATCATTAGTTAACACGTAATCTGGCACATATGCGCCTACAGCTGTAATAGCGGCTGTGATTTTACTCATATCTTAGTTTTAGTTTCACAAACTATAGCATAAAAATGCTCTCAAAAAGTTGTCGAAAATACTAAATTATACACAAATATGGCGCAAAATAACTGGATTTTGACACATATTCAACTAAAAACAAAAAAACTCTCACATTTGTGAGAGTTTTTTTTAAGATTTTAACATTATCTCTAAGCTACTTCTTCCTCAGTATTATCGATAACAATCTGTCCACGATAGTATAATTTACCTTCGTGCCAGTGTGCTCTGTGATATAAATGTGCCTCTCCAGTTGTAGGATCGGTAGCTATTTGCGGTACAGTAGCTTTATAATGTGTTCTTCTTTTATCTCTTCTTGTTTTCGAGATTTTTCTCTTAGGATGTGCCATTTTATATGTTTATTTATCCGTTAATAATTTCTTTAATGTATTCCAACGAGGGTCTGATTCCTCTTCTTTATTTTTTTTATCTTTAAGCTTTGGGCTTAATTCTTCTAATTTTTCAAGTATTTCTGAATCTAAGGTACCATCTTCAACTCCTGGATGCAGTCTTTTTATTGGTACTGCTAATATAATTAATTCGTAAATGTATTGCTGGATATTAATTTCATAAGTGCCATGAGGCAAAATCAATATATCAATATGCTCATCATTATATTCATCTCCAAAATTAACTACCAGATCAAATTCGTTTTCTAACGTTTGATTATAAGGCTCGTTTGTTAAATCACAATTAACATTAACCCAACCAGAAATTTTAAAATGTAATTCTAATAATGTTGCCTTTTTATTTAATTCAAGGTTTACATTAATGTTTACGTCATTAAAATCTTCATACTTAAAATGTTCAAAGAACGCATGCTCTACTTTATACTCAAAATGATGTTTTTCTATTTTTAATCCTACAAATGGGATTGTAAACTCTTTAATTAGCTTCATTATCACATCTATTTTGAGCCTGCAAATATATAAATTTTTATTTATCCAACACGAGTTATCAACATTTTTTTGTTTATGTTTTTAAACCCTTTATTTTTAAGAGTTTTTAACTAATAATCAACTCATTAACGGCGGTCTTTTCTTGGTGCTTTTTTTAATGGATTAGCTGTAAGTTGTTCATAACTCGTTCTATTTCTATAAATTTTAATCGCACTAAACACCGCTTCTTTAAACGAATTTTCGTCTGCAATTCCTTTTCCAGCAATTTCGTAAGCGGTGCCATGGTCTGGGGAAGTTCTTACTTTATTTAGTCCAGCTGTATAATTTACACCTTGTCCAAATGATAATGTTTTAAAAGGAATTAAACCTTGGTCGTGATAAGATGCAATAATAGCATCAAAATTTTTATAATTACTTGAGCCAAAAAAACTATCTGCTGCATAAGGTCCAAAAACTAATTTTCCGCTTTCTTTTATTTTATGTAGTGTAGGCCTCAATACATCATCATCTTCAGTACCAATAACACCATTGTCTCCAGTATGCGGGTTGATTCCTAAAACAGCAATTTTTGGTCGTTCAATTTTAAAATCTTTTTTAAGTGAATTATACACGGTATTAATTTTCTTTTCTATTAACTCTGGTGTGATGTGAGTTGAAACATCTTTAACAGGAACATGATCTGTTAACAAACCAATTCTTAAAGTATCAGTTATCATAAACATTAAGCTTTCGCCCTCAAGCTCTTGAGCTAAATAATCTGTATGACCTGGGAATTTAAAATCTTCAGATTGGATGTTATATTTATTTATTGGAGCAGTAACTAAAACATTAATGTCATCATTTTTTAAAGCTTTTGTGGCAGCTTCCAAAGATTTTATTGCGAATGTACCAATATTTAAATCTTCTTTGCCAAAGTTTATACTTACAGGTTCTTTCCAACAGTTTAAAACATTCACTTTATCATGTTTTAATTCCTTTAAACTGTTGATAATATTAAAATTGATTTGAGACTTAAAATGTGTTTTAAAAAATGTCATCGCTTTCGCGGAAGCAAATATTACTGGTGTACAAAAATCTAAAAACCTATTGTCTTCAAAAGTTTTCAAAACAATTTCTCCACCAATACCATTTAAGTCACCTATTGATATTCCTACTATTATATTTTCTTCTTGCTTCATTAAAAATGACAACTTTTGTTCGTAATTTTGAAATTCATTTACTAGTGCAAATTTAACCAAATAAACAAACAATACTATGTTCACTGGAATTATTGAAAATATTGGTGTGGTTTCAAATTTAAAAACCGAATTAGATAATCTTCATATATCCATTGAAAGCACTTTTACTCCTGAATTAAAAATAGACCAAAGTGTTGCACATAACGGTGTTTGCTTAACAGTTGTGGCTATTAATAATAATGAATATACTGTTACAGCAATAAAGGAAACTTTAGATAAAACAAACATAGGAACGCTTAAATTACATGATAAAGTAAACTTAGAACGGGCTATGAAGTTAGGTGATAGGCTGGACGGACATATTGTTCAAGGACATGTTGATCAAACTGCGGAATGTGTAGATGTGAAAGAAGAAAATGGGAGTTGGGTTTTCACTTTTAAATACGATAGTGCTTTAAATAATATTACTATTGAAAAAGGATCTATAACAGTAAACGGTACAAGTTTGACTGTTGTAAACTCAAAAAAAAATACATTTAGCGTAGCTATTATACCTTACACATATAAGCATACTAATTTTAACACCTTTAAAAGTGGCACTATTGTTAATTTAGAATTTGATGTTTTAGGAAAGTATGTTGCTAAGCTTATTAGGCTAAACAAGTAGGTTTAATTATTACGTTTCACTAATAATTTCTTTGCACCATAAAATAGTGCGAGAGCTATACCATAAAGTAAACCTCCATCAATTGGGAAACCTGGTGGTGGTGGTGGACCTGGAGGCGGAGGTCCAGGTAAGCTCTGAGCGGCACATATAAAACTTATTAATACAAATAAGATTGAGGCAACTATTCTTTTATTTTGTACTTTCATGGGGATACAAATGTATAAAAAAAAGCGAGTTTAAAAAATAATTATTCTTTTTTGCATTAAAAAACATCTTTGAAGCACTTAAAATATCGGTAAAATACAATATTAAAGATTCTAATTTACGTTTTAGGGTAAGACTTATTCTAATAAAATAACAATCAACATATACTCATTTATAATTTAGGTAGTACGTATTATATGTATACATAATTATTTTTAAAATGCAAATTAAAAATCTACTACCAAAATAGAGTGAACTTAAAAGGTTAAACAAATTTATGAAGTATAACAAAAGAGCTCTCATTTTTGAGAAATTTTATTAATATTTAGCTATTCCAAATATGTTTACTGGTTTTGTGTTACCAACCAATGAAAGTTAAATTAATTCAATTTAGAAGTTCTAGCTTGAGAATAAAGAGAATTATCATTAACAATTGTATAAACACAAGTGCTAATTATTAAAAATAGGTATTCTAGCATATACTCTAAAATAAAAAAAGCTTCACATTGCTGTGAAGCTTTACAATTTCTAAGTGGTCCCACATGGACTCGAACCATGGACCACCTGATTATGAGTCAGGTGCTCTAACCAACTGAGCTATAGGACC
>ENA-ORXM01000780-ORXM01000780.1-marine-metagenome-genome-assembly--contig:-NODE-780-length-49806-cov-35.670414_pt1 | contig 49806 bp, 50 predicted proteins | sample MGYA00237867_ERZ511480 | MGnify/ENA primary metagenome ERZ511480 (study PRJEB26309, sample SAMN06266103) | marine metagenome | isolation source: Algal blade | place: United Kingdom:Sidmouth, United...
GATCAAACGGTGGATCCGCAAGCATCAGGCCCCATCAAGAAGACAATCGAAATAGGGAAGAACTCGCCACTCACGAGGTCCATGCAGACCACCGGATATTCTGCGTCAAACGGTCTCTTATAGACATCCAGTACCGCCTCCATCTGACAGACGAACCCCGCGTTCGCATCAGGCGGTATGCACCACATTCGCTTCTGCCAGGGCTTGATCATGTTTTTTTAAAACTTGACGTACGGTTTCGCAAGCCACGCTCTCGACAATCTCCAGCTCCACGAGACGCTCCGTCAGCAAATTCAATGTCCAACGTGCGCGGCCTTCAGGCGCCTCACTACAAGCCAGACTCACCAGTCTTGCCTCGGCGTCTCCGTCCAGTTTTGCCGTGCGCTCTCGACTGCGTTTTTTGCGCTCGAGCGCCAACTCAAGCCTGTCATCCACGCAACGTTTGCGGACCATTGCCACGCAACGGGCGGTCACCTCCATTCGCTCTGCAACCTCAGTATCGACCATCGAAGGTCCATGCTCCGATTCATCCACGAGCAACAAGATTCCCGCATGCCGACGACGCTGCGCTGCTACACGGCCTTTGCTGCAAATCTGCTCGAGCGCATCGCGCTCTTCTTCGGACAGTTTCACCACATGACGCTTAGGCATTTTCAATCACTTCAACAGGTTGCAAGTCACTGTTACGAAGCTAGACTAAAGCCTGAAACTATCAAGCGGTTGAGCTACTAGAGGCATCAGCACATCTTTACAGCACTTGCTTAGCAGGTCGGCCCCTGGCGGTGCATGCAGAAAGGGCCTGGAACACAGGGTCTGGCAAAACGTGAAGAGAGTGCGCCGTGGCCATGACGTTCAATCCAGTGGTAGCAGGCCAACTTCCTGCAGCGGATCAGGGTAAACCCTGAAGGTTTCAAAGCGGGTCCCTCGGCAACAGTAGCGCGCAGTGCTTCACTGTTAGCCATGGCAGCTCGGATTGCTCCTTCCGCGTGATGAGCGGAGGTTCCAGTCTCTGTAGGGAAGCGTGAGGTAGTCGAATGAGAGTGTCCGCGTCACCGATCCCGAACGAAGCTCGTGAGTCGAGTTCGAATTCGGGCAGCGGCTCCAGTCTCGACGAGGCGAACGCGCTGCGTGACGCTGACCAGGCGGCGGCTCTGCGCACCAGACTTGAATCGCTTGCCCGCAACGATCTTGCGGCGTTTCGTGCTGCGCTCGAGACAAGCCTGGGCGCGAAGCTGAGCGACACCCGGATCGAGCAGCTTCTCATCGATGTCTGTATTGGTGATGTTGCGGGTCCGGACGTGCAGTTTGTCGATGCGGGTACGTTGGGCGGAAACGCCTACGGGGCCTATTCGAGCGAAGACGGTGGTGTTATCTATCTCGACAGGCGATTGAGCGACAAACAGGCGCAGCTCGAGCGAGTCTTCGCGGAAGAGTATGGACACCACCTGGATCAGGTGATTGGCGGCGTGGATGCCGCCGGAGACGACGGGGCGATCTTTGCAAGTGTCTTGAACGAGGGCGACACTACGAAAGTCGATCTCGCCCGACTGCAAGTCGAGCAAGACCACGGTTTCATCGAATTGTGCGGTGAGCAAATTGCCGTCGAGTTCTAATACGACGAAGCCGGAATCGACACGCCTTCGGCTCCCAGCTCTCCACCGCCGAGTCCTCCGCCTCCCAGTCCGCCACCGTCAAGTCCGCCACCATCAAGTCCATCGCCCAGTGAGTCGCATGGCTACGATGAAGTCGGGATCAACACGCCCTCACCGCCGCCACCCTCGCCGCCGCCCACGACGCATGAGCCGCCGCCGGAAAGTTCCTCTGATCGCAACCCACAACCTGCAACCTGCAACCACGCCAGCAGGGGTGCCAGATACCGGTGGTTATGATGAGGTTGGTATCGACGTGCCGGCGCATGGCGGCAATCTGGGTCCACCCGACCTTGGCGGTGACAACGATCCCCCTGCCGGTGGGGGCGATCTGCGGCGCGGTGATCGGTCCGGCGGGTACGAAGATTCAGGGGGGCGGTAACGATCTGACGGACGAGGAATGCGCGGCGATCGATGGCGTAACCGAGACACCGTTCAGCGAACGGGCGCGCGAGGCCGCAGAGAACGGACTGCCCAGACTGGACGCGCTGGATGCTGGCGATCCGTTCGGCGACGATGATGACCCAGATCCTGCGCCCGAACCTGCATTCAGGACGCCAGGCGGTTTCGATCCAATCACCCACTACGCGCCGCCCGAATTCGGCGTGCCGGTGCCCGACGACGACTGGACAGAGAATTGGTTTGGCGAGGGTAACCACCGCTACAGTCATCTTTCACCCGCCATTGACGCCGACTTTCGAAGCCTTCTCGACGCACCCAATACGGTCGGCGTACACCCGAATCAGACACGTGGTTTCGTGCCTGGCGAGCCGTACACTGGCGACGTGAACATTCCCGGGCCGTGGGGCATGGACGAAGTGAGTTCGACGGCCATCTTCGACCGGAACGGCCGGAAGATCGGTGTACGAAACGAGACATTGCCCAATCACCAGTTGCATCCTGGCGTCGTCGAGCGCACGATCCTGCGGGAAAACGGCGAATACTTCATACAGACACGAGGTGGAGGATACGGCGGTTTGGGTGGTCCGAACGTCTAGTTCGACGCACCAGTCTGGTCGGGAGTTGATGGCCGGGTTGTCGAGCAGCTCGAGTAATCGGGCGGTACTTTCATGAGCAGATTGAACGAGGCAGAATACGGGCCACAGTTGCAATCAGAGCCCGGCGTCAACTGGCGGAGAATTCTTATCGGCCTCCTCCTGGCGCCGCTCCTGCCGCTCCTTGTCATCGTGCTCTTCTATTGGTCAAGCCCGTACCTGTGGGTAGTCGTCATTTCTTATGTCACGGTGGCTTACGCGCTTGCCGTACTGATCGGGCTTCCGCTCCACTTGATGCTCATGCGCTACGGTGTTCACGAATGGCGGGCGTATGCAATGAGCGGTGGAGCGGTGGCTTTGCTTCCAGGGATTGCTTTCATTTTTACGGGCCAGTCACCGCTCGAGACGCTCGCCTTGAACGCGCTGTTTGCTGCCTATGGCGCGCCCGCTGGCTTCGTGTTCTGGTTCATCGTTCGGACCAAGGCTCGTTGATCCATAGCGCTGGACGGAGGCTGGCCTTACTGCACTTGATCCGACGCGTGTAGCGGATTCCGATTGCCAATCCGATGATGTTGGCCGACGGTCATACCGCCTTTTAGTCTTGTGGGTCGGGGGAACCAGACCATGGCTGCTTCTCTGATGCTGCTGGCGCCGTTCGTCGTGTCGTTTGTGCTAATGGTATTGATCTTGAGCTCTGCTCTCACGAAATACACATAGCAGATCGACCTTTGGCGGTGTGTGCAGAGGGTTCCCAGAGGACCCAGAGGGGAGCAAAGCACGACGTTAGTGAACAACAATCAGACCTTCGGCTGCCACGTGTGAATCAGGCCATGAGAATCCACACCTTGACAATTCGCAAAGCGCGTTCGACGACGCCGATCGCCGAGCGAATTGCCGGACTTGACCCGGAGGTGAGCTACGAGGAGATTGCTCGTCTGCTCTACGCCTGGGAATTCCCCTGGGACATCGAACGCTCGTTGGAACTCGCACTCTTCCGGACATACGCCGTTCCCTCGATATCGGGATTGCTGGCAAGTACCGGAGAATTCGAACACCGGGCACGGAAACGCTACGACGACACGGAGCTGATCCTTGCCGAGGCCATAGAGAACGGCCTCGACAGCGAACGGGGCCGACGATCGATCGCGCGGATGAACGCAATGCACGGACGGTTCGAGATTCGCAATGCGGACATGCTCTACGTACTCTCGACCTTCGTCTGCGAGCCCATACGCTGGCTCGAACGTTTCGGTCGACGACCCATGACGGAGCGGGAAATGCGCGGATGGTTTCTCTACTATCGCGGGCTGGGAGAGCGCATGGGGATCGAAGGCATTCCCGCTCATCTTGCGGAGCTGACCCGCATGAACGTCGACTATGAGACGACTGGATTCTGCTACGCGGATTCCAACAATCGAGTCGCGGGATTCGCTCGGGACATGCTTCTTGCCTCCTATGTTCCACGCCATCTCGTTCCGATCGCGCGCCCGGTGCTGCACGCATTGCTCGATCGACCGTTACTGCAGAGCATGGGTTTTCGTCCCGCCCCTGAGTGGCTGGTTCGGTCGGTCACGCTGGCGATGCGCGTGCGAGCACGGATACTCAGGCGCCTTGCCCCTCGCCGCACGCCTCGCTTCCTCACGGAGGTTCCTCGTCCCACCTACCCGGAGGGTTACCGGATCGAAGAGCTGGGCACCTTCGAGAACGCGACGGGACGGTCTGACGAACGCTGATCCAGCACCCATCACCTTGCGCGTCGACAGCTTAGTCTGAAAATCCGCTGGCCCAGTACTCCGCCAGCGCGACCACCGTCGCATTGATGGGCCCACTGGTGAGTGTCGGGAAGACCGATGCATCGACCACGAAAACGTCATCGAGGCCGCGAACACAAAGATCGGGGTCCACCACTGCTTCGTCACTAACGCCCAGTGCGCAGGTACCGCACGGATGATGATGCGTCGACGCGACCTCGGCGCAGAATGCGTCCAGGTGCTCATCGCTCAGGACGTGATCACCGGGCAGAAGCTCGGCAGCACGCCACTTTGACAGCGCCGCCTGATGGCCGATCGTTCGCGCTGCCTGCAAAGCAGCGCGCATCATCTGTCGATCTCGTTCTGTCGAGAGGTAGTTCGGCTCGATCGACGGCGCGTCGCTCATTGCCTGACCGCTTGGTCGAATCCGGCCACGACTTTCGGGCGCGGTAACGCCGAACAGCAACGCATAGGCGCTGCCGCGTGCGGGCGCCGGGCGGGGCGGGGCAACAACGGGCGCCACCGCGCAAGCCACGACGATATCCGGCTTGCCTGAGGTGGCTGTCAGGGATGCGTGCTTCAGGTACATCAGTGATTCTGAATGTTGCAGCCGTGACGGGGTCAGCGTCTGTCGCGACTCGTACAGGTTTGACAGTCCCAGCAGGTGATCCTGCAGGTTCGTACCCACTCGACGGCTGGCCAGGGAACATGAGATCCCTGCGCGCGCCAGGGTTGTCGGATCTCCGATACCGCTGCGCATCAGTAACAAAGGGCTGCCCAACGCGCCAGCCGCGATCACGATCCGTCGGGCCTCGAACACACGCTCTCCCTGAGCAGTGCGGCAAATCAGCGAGTGGTAGCCGTCGTGCGGCGTGGACTGGCCACTGAATTGTCGGAGTTCCAGGCGCTCGACGCTTGTTCCGGTAGCGATGTGCAGGTTGCGCCGCGCACGTACCGTCCGATCAAGATAAGCATCAGCCACGCTCGCTCGTCGAGCGCGCTCGATCGTCAGCGAGTTTGCACAGCAACCGATCAGCTCGTCGCCGTTGTGATCATCAAGCGACGGGACTCCCAAGGAACGACCCGCCGCGATAAAATCGCGGGTCAAGGGGTGCACTTCCTCGACAGGCAACCAGACGGGCAGGGGACCTTCGGCACCGTGATACTCGGGAACGCCATTCTCGCGGCCGTTGCCGGCCTGGAAGTGCTCGCTGCGTATATAGAAAGGGCGAAGCGCAGCGTAGGACCAACGCGGGCCTCCGGCGGAAACCCAATCGTCGAAGTCCTCGAGATGTCCGCGCACGTGTGCCATCGCGTGCAGACAACTCGACCCACCGACGATGCGACCCCGGGGCCATTCGTGCTCGCGACCGCCCGTACCGGTATCCGGCAGGGTGCGATAGGCCCAGTCGTAGTGCCGCCCCTGTAGTACGGGCCAGGCCTGAGGCGAGCTGATGTCGGGATCGTCGACCTCGTCACCCGCTTCGAGCAAGACGACCGAGCGATCACGGCGCTCGGACAACCGACTGGCAATGACTGAACCTGCCGATCCAGCGCCGATGATGACCACGTCCACCTGTTGTGGCCTATCCACCGTGTGTGTCGTTGTCATTGCGGCGTCGGGTAGGGGCGTTGGTGAGCGGCTTCGAGGGGCGTTCGTACGCTGCGTTTGCGCAACCCGCTACCGTCTCAAGCGGCGTTCGATCGAGACGCGTTGCCGCGTTCCTGGATGCGCCGGGACACCGCCTGAAGGTGCTCCATCATCGCGGCCTCGGCGGCACTCGGATCGCGCTGCTTTATGGCGTCAGCGATCGCCTGGTGCTCCGTGTCTCGCTGCCTGACTCTAGAATTCGGACAGATGTTCTTCGGCGGATCGAGCTTGAGTCTTGCGTCGAAGCCGACACTACGCACAGTCTGGAATATCTCGAAACCGAGATCGTTGCGCGCAGCCGCAGCCACCGCGTCGTGAAACTCCCGATCAACCGCTGATGCGTCCGCCCCTGCAGGCGTCAAGGCGGCCTTTAAGATTCGCTCGATGTCTCGAGGCGAGGCCCGCAACGATGCGAGTCGGGCCAGGCTCGGCTCGAGGATCAGCCGCATCTCGATGACCTCGATGGGACTCGAAATGCTGACGAGACGCTCGCTGAACTTGCTCTTCCAGCCCGTTTGACGTTTGACTGATGGCGAGTCGATCTCGCCTGTTCGCCGCAGGTAGTCGAGCGCCTTGCGCAGTTGATGTCGCTTGACGTCGAGTTCGCGAGACAGTTCGCGCTCCGATGGCAAGTCATCGGCACCTTCGATCAGCGTCCTGAGTGCCTGGACGATGGACTCGACGCCTTTCGGAGCCAGTTCGTTCCGGACTGCCGCCATGCTGAGGTTTCTCTCATTTTATGACGCGGATTCTAACCGCTGCTTGTCTGGTTGACAATCTGGTCGACGGGTGGTTGAGTTGAACGCGGCTGATGGAGCCAAAGTCTCGATGTAAACAAGGTGACCTTAGATGCAGGCGACAGAGCGTTTTGACTACGTGATCATCGGCGCTGGTTCGGCAGGCTGCGTCCTTGCCAATCGGCTCAGTGAAGACCGCTCGGTGTCCGTTCTATTGCTCGAGGCCGGCGGCTGGGATCGCGATCCGATGATCCATATCCCGCTCGGCTGGGGCAAGATCCTGACAGAGAGACGCCACGACTGGATGTACTACTGCGAACCCGAGCCAAACGTCAACAACCGGCGTGTCGAGTGTGCACGTGGCAAGGTCATGGGCGGTTGCTCATCGACCAATGCGATGGCGTGGGTGCGAGGTAACCGGGGCGACTACGATCGATGGGCAGGCAATGGTCTACCGGACTGGTCGTTCGAGAACGTCCTGCCCTACTTCAAGCGGCTGGAGAGCTGGGAGCAAGGAAGCGACGACTTCCGTGGTGCTGACGGGCCGATCAATACGCAGTTCTGCAAGTATGAGGATCCGCTTGTCGACGCCTTTCTCGATGCGGCCCGGCAAGGTGGGCATCCGATGACCGAGGACTACAACGGCGCACACCAGGAAGGCTTTGGCCGGCTGCAGATGAGCATCCAGGGGGGGCGACGCTGCTCTACGGCTACCGCCTACATTCGACCGGTCCGTCGGCGTACGAATCTGGTCATCCGAGCGCGCTCACAAGTGCAACGGATCATGATCGCGGACGGGAGGGCCACGGGAGTCGAGTACCAACGAGCGGGCGTGCGCCATGTCGTTGCCGCAAACCGTGAGGTCGTACTGTCGGCTGGCGTCATCAACACGCCGCAGATTCTGATGCTGTCGGGAATCGGAAACGCGAATAGCCTGGCCGAGCACGACATTCCCCTGCAACTGGATGCACCGGGTGTGGGGCAGAATCTTCAGGACCATGTGTCGGTCATTCTCATGTACCGGCGTCGGGGAAACGGGCCGTTTCATCGGATGATGCGGGCCGACAGAATCGGCGTCGACTTCGCACGCACGCTCTTGACGGGACGCGGTTTCTCATCGGATGTGCCCGGAGGAGCCGCCGGTTTTCTCAGGAGTGATCCGGCGCGAGCACTTCCCGATGTACAGTTTCTGTTCACGGCTGCCCCACTGGCTGCGTGGCCGTATCTTTCGCCCTTCAAGAAGCCTTTTACCGACGGATTTGCGACACGCATCGTCGCCGTTCAACCCGAAAGTCGCGGCGAAGTGGTGTTACGTTCACGCGAACCGGACGACGCACCGCTCATTCGGCAGAACTTTCTGGCCTGTGAAAGTGACTGGCGTTCGCTGCGCGCGGGTGTCAAGGTCGCGCGGGATCTCGCGGCGCAGCCGGCAATGGCACCCTTCATCGCAGCGGAGACACTGCCGGGACACGATTGTGTCACTGACGAGCAGATCGACGAACACATCCGGCAGACGTCCATCACCGTTCACCACCCGGCCGGAACCTGTCGAATGGGAACCGATGATGCGGCGGTCGTCGACGCTCGTCTGAATCTGCGCGGTCTCCGCTCCCTGCGGGTGGTTGACGCGTCGGTCATGCCTGACCTGGTCGGCGGGAACATCAACGCCGCCGTGATCATGATCGCCGAGAGAGCCGCCGATCTGATTCGCGAGGATACGGCACTGCGCTAAGCGGTCACGTGCTTGAGCCGAGTCCGGGTGCTTGCCATCTGCGCTTCGAGGGATCCCTCTGCCAGGCCTTCCGGCAGGCGGGCCGAGCAGCTGGTCGAATGCCGCGCAAGGCTCCGTACCCGATCTTCAATTTTCAACCAATAGTTCAACCAAAACGGAAATGGTTGTTGACATGGTTGAAATATACCGGTAAAAATTGACGCAAGTCATCACCAGTTGGCCAGTGAGTCTGATCGGATGACCAGCAGTCAGTAGTCCATTCAAATCTTTTCGGAGCCCGCAGCATGAGCGTCGCGCAAACAACAGCCCCGAATGTCGAGCAGCGCAAGACGGCACTCGACTCGCTTTACAACGACATACATCAAAGCCGGATGTTTCCTTTCTGGGCGACCTCCGACACGGATCATGACGAGGTCAAGCAGCTGATGGCGACCGCCAGAGCACAGCCTTGCGTCTGGAAGTACACGGACATCGAACCTCTTCTGCGACGCGCAGCTGATCTCGTCACGATGGACGACAGCGAGCGTCGTTCATTGATTCTTGTGAACCCCGGACTCGCCCCGCGGCGTGCCTCCGTGTCGACCATGTACACAGCGTACCGCTTGAACGATCCGGACGAGATCATGCCGCCGCACAAGCATTCGCCGAGCGCCATCCGGTTCGGACTCACCGGTGCGGGGAACTTTACGGGCGTGGAAGGCGAGAACATCACGTTCGGACCAGGTGACATGGTGCTGACTCCGAATGACGCATGGCACAACCACGGCACCGTTGGCAGCGAGCCAGCGGTCAACCTCTCGGTGCTCGATCTGCCCTTGGTGGAAACGCTCAATGCGGTTCATTTCGATCATCGATATACCGAAATGGAAGATGGCAAGGAGATCGAGCGAAAGGTGCAGACCGCGCGCTACGCCGACAATTATTCGCAGGCAGCCTACGGGACAGGAGGTCTGCGGCCGCGGTTTGTCGATCACAAGCGGGGCGGTGGACTCTCCTCTCCCATGTATGTGTATCGCTGGGAACACATGCAGAAGATGCTGGATGCGTATGCCGACCATGACGGGTGTCCGCACGAGGGCATCGTCATCGACTACGTCGACCCAACCACGGGCGGTCCGGTGTTCAACACGATCAACTTCTATGTGCAGATGCTGCGCCCCGGTGAGAAGACCCAGTCGCAGCGTGAGTCTGCCAACCTCCTGGTCTCCCCCTTCAACGGGAGTGGCTATTCGTTGATCGACGGCGAACGATATGACTGGAACCGCTTCGACACGCTGGCGATTCCCGGGGGTTGCTGGGTCGAGCATGTGAACGGGTCGAGCAGTGAGCCGGCGGTGTTCTTCGGAGCCACTGACGCGCCGACACAGAAGGCCTTGCTGCTCTACAAGCGATGGGGGCGAAATCAGGCGGGCGATCTGCTGCGCCTTGGTTGAGCCTGTACTTCTGCCACAACACATACCATTCGCACAGGTCTCTCTCATGGATTCGACGAGCAATACGGAGCTGATCGCTCACATCGACTGCGCTGGCGGCGGGCAGGTCTGGGTTGACGGGACAACCTTGTATATAGGGCACATGCGGCCCCCTAGCGGTACCACGATTGTCGACATCGCCGATCCGCGCAACCCGAGAGTACTGGCACACGTGAAAGTTCCGGATGGCTGGCACTCGCACAAGGTGCGGGCGCAGAACGGTCTCATGTTGATCAATCACGAACGTTTCGGAAACGCGGGACCGGCTGATTTTGGCGGTGGCCTCGCGATCTACGACGTCAGCAATCCTGAAAAACCGTCCTTGATCTCGAAGTGGTTGACTGAGGGCAAGGGGGTGCATCGCTATGACTTTGACGGACGCTACGCCTACATATCACCGACTGCGGAGGGCTACGTCGGCAATATCGTGATGATTCTCGATCTGGCTGATCCGGCGAAGCCGGAGGAAGTGGGTCGCTGGTGGATTCCGGGCCAATGGACCGGAGGTGGAGAGGCGTATCCCTGGGACGATTACGTCGCGCCTCGTTGTCACCATCCCTTGAGGATGGGAGACCGGCTTTATGTGAGCTACTGGCACCATGGCCTGTTCATTCTCGATATCTCCGACATGACGAAACCGACGCTGGTGGGGCATCGGAATTCGAGTCCGGCGTTTCCGCATCCGACGCACACCTGCCTGCCGATACCAACGCCTCTCAAGGGCCGGAAGGTCATGGTGGTGGCTGACGAAGATGTCGCGAAGCTGCGCCCACACGCGCCGGCGTTCACCTGGGTCTACGACATCACGGATGAAACGAACCCGTTTCCCATTTCAACGTTCCAGGTAGCCGGCGTGGACACCGACGGGTCGCCCCAGGATCCCATGACCGGTTGCCATCAACCGTCTGAGCGATTCAGCGGTTCCATCGTTCCGTTCGCGTGGTTTGCGCAAGGATTGAGAATTCTCGATTTCAAGGATCCGTTCGCGCCTGCAGAGATCGCCCACTTCGTTCCCGATTCGCCCGACGGGGCTGAGCGCGCGTCGTCCAACGACGTCACGATAGATGACCGGGGCCTCGTCTATCTGGTCGATCGCGTGCGCGGCGTCGACATCATCGAAACAAGCGTTCTGTAGTGCGGCGAAACACGTCTTCGAACCAACATGCCGACCTATCCGGAAACATGAACCACATGAGCGAGTCAGCGAAGAAGTCATCACGGCACTACGCAATCGGCACCAGGAATCCGAACTTGCCCTTCTATCCGGCGGTCCGCGCGGGCGACTTCCTGTTCGTGTCCGGCCAGGTCCCGAAGGATGCGGACAGCAACATGATCGACGGCACGATCGAGGTCGAGACCGTCGCCACGCTCAAGACCATCGAGCGGGTGATCGCAGAGGAGGGCGCCACGCTATCGGACGTGGTGCGGATCACGACCTACTTGCAGGACACCCGCGACTTCGGCCGCTACAACCGTGCATTCCAGCAGGCCATTGGTGATGCCGTCATGGCTCGCACAACGGTCGAAGCGAAAGCGGTTATCAACACCAAGATCGAGATGGACGCGATCGTCTACAAACCGATCGAAGATGACAGGCGATGACGCACACCACAGGGCAGGACTCGCAGCAGTCTCCACGAAATCGACAGGCCATGAAACGGACAGGGTTGACAAGGCAATGATCAGGATTCTCGGCAGAGCGACATCAGGAAACGTCCATAAGGTGCTCTTCTTCCTCGAGGAAGCGGGAGTGGCTTACGAGCGCGAGGACTACGGCAAGCAATTCGAGAACACGCGAACGGCCGAGTACCTCGAAATGAACCCGACTGCCAAGGTGCCGACCTTGCTTGACGGGGATCTGGTCATGTGGGAATCCAACACGATCCTTCGGTATCTGGCGGCGGTCCATGCCCCTGACATGCAAGGCAAGTCCCCGGCTGATCGAACGCAGGTCGAGCGCTGGATGGACTTCGTGCTGGCCGCCGTCAATCCGGGCTACCTCGCGGCCTTCAAGGGAAGCAAGCTGGCAGTGGCAGAGCGTCCGGCCGACTTTGCCGATCAGGTCGCCGATCTGGGTTTACAGCTGGCCATTCTCGACGGGCATCTGCGTGGCAAGTCTTTTCTCGCACTGGAGAGATTGACCATTGCCGATATTGCCCTGGCGCCCATTGTCCGGCGTTGCATGGACTTCGATATCGATCGACCCGCCTTGCCAGAACTGCAACGTTGGGTAGACACCATCAGCAGCCGCCCTGCATTCAAGCGGGCGACCGGCGTGGTGACGGGCAGCGCGCGATGATTCGACGCGTCTCACTGATCGGTCTCGGGACAATGGGACCGGGAATCGCCGCGCGGCTGGCGCGCAGCGGCGTGGATGTGATGGCGTACGACATCGTCGAATCCGTGCTGGAACGTTCGGAAGATCAGATCACCCAGGCTGACGGCGTGCTGGACGCCTTGGGCGTCCATGCACCGGCGTCGGGTCAGGGGAGAGTCCGCTTTACTCGCGTACTGGTGGAGGCGCTGACGGACACGGATCTGGTGTTGGAAAACGTGCCGGAAGACGCGTTGATCAAGGCCAGCGTCTATCGAGACGTCGAGGCCATCGTGGACGCCGACGTACTGATAGCCACTGACACTTCGGGAATTCCGATCACAACGCTGCAGGCGACGCTGGAACACCCGGGTCGATTCGTGGGCATGCATTGGTCCAACCCACCGCATATCGTGCCAATGATCGAAGTGATCGCTGGCGCTCAGACCCGCGCGGAAGTGGTCAGCACCGTCAGTGAGTTCATTCGCGAAATGGGACTGTTGCCCGTGCTCATCAAGAAGGATGTGCCGGGTTTCGTCGAGAACCGCGTGCTCTACGCGATGCTTCGCGAAGTGGTCGACCTGGTAGAGCACGGAGTGATCGATGCCGAGGACATGGACACTTGCGTATCGTGGGGCATCGGATTCAAGACCGCCGTCATTGGACCCATGGCGCTGCTCGACATGGCAGGTCTCGATATCTACCGCTCGGTCTCCTCCTTTCTCAACAAGGAACTGTGCACGCGAGCGAATGTGTCGCCGCTGGTTGCCGAACGGCATGACGAAGGAAGGCTGGGTCTGAAGAGTGGTAGCGGTATCTACGACTACGATCTCGACGCCATACCGGCCCTGCAGCGGGCACGCGCCGACAAGTTGATTGCGATTCGCCGCGTGCTCGAGAGCAAAGGCGGATGACCTCCCCGGGCCCTTCAGCACACAAGGGCTCCGCCGAGGCTGCGCTTTCGCCGGGTGCGAGCCATACAGTGACATCAGGCGTTCTTCGGAAATGCCTTGGGCTGGGCCTCATCCTGATCGTTGCGATCAATGTCGTCAACGCCACGTTTCGCTACCTGTTCTCCTGGTCGCTCGCCGGTGCCGATGAGTTGATGGTCTACCTGCTGATAGTTGTCGTGATGGCAAGCTCCGTCGTGTTGGTGCGCCAGCGAGATCACATCAGTGTGTCTCTGCTTGTCTTTCGAATCACGGTCAGACAGCGCACATGGCTGTTCCGATTACATGATTTACTGGTCCTCGTGGTCTGCTCGACAGTCGCGTTCGCGTCCTGGCAGTTCGTGCAACGCCTGGCGTCACTCGATATCAAGAGCATGTCGCTGGGTGTGCCGATGTGGATTCCACATGCTGTCGTGCTGGTGGGTCTCATCGGAGTGTCGCTGGCGGCATTGATCTCCCTTTTCGGTCGAGCTCGGTCGTGACGATGATGGGAATCCTGGTCATTCCGCTGCTGCTTCTGGCACTGGGATTTCCAGTGTTCATGGTCTTTCTGGCCACAGCGACCGGGTTCGTCATCTTGACCGCGCCGTCGCAATTGATGGTGGTGCACCAGACCCTGTTCGGCGGCTTCGACAATTACGTTCTGCTCGCCGTGCCGTTCTTCGTGTTCGCCGGCGAGTTGATGAGCCGAAGTGGCATCGCCGAGCGCATCATCAACCTGGCGCTTGCATTGACCGGTCGTCTACCCGGCAGTCTCGGCGTGGCAACCGTCGGCGCATCGACGGTACTGGGCACCATCTCCGGCTCGAGCATGGCGGCGGTAGGGGCACTGGGCGGCACGATGTACCCACGCTTGCATGCGGCCGGATACGGCGAGAAGCGTGCGGTCGGTCTGCTCGCGTCGTCCGGCGCCATCGATATCGTCATTCCGCCGAGTATCGCGATGATCCTGTACGGCCTGGCGGCAGAGCAGTCCATTGCGCGGCTGTTCATCGCGGGCATCCTTCCCGGTCTGTTGATCGCCGGCGCCATGATCGTCTTCATTGCCTCTATTGCGCAACGGGACGGAATAACAAGCGATACGCGTTTCGACGTGCGTCTGGTTGTGCAGACCAGCAAGGACGCGATCTGGGCTCTTCTCATGCCGATCTTCGTCATCGGTGGCATTTACGGTGGTGCGTTCTCGCCTACCGAGGCCGGTGGTTTCGCATGCCTGTACGCGATGCTGGTTGCGCGACTGGTGTATCGCAGCATGAGCGTGTCCGACATTGTCGAGGCGGCGGCTGACGCGGCGCTGCTCTCGGCGAAGATCCTGGTCATCGTCTCTTGCGCAGGCGTGTTGGTCTGGCTACTCACGACACAAGGGATTCCGCAGTCGCTGAGCGCGGCCGTCGGAGCCATGAATCTGTCGGCGGTCGAGTTTCTGTTGGTCGTGAATCTGCTCCTGCTTCTGGTGGGCTGTTTTCTCGATCCGACCTCCGCGATCCTGGTACTTGCCCCACTGCTCGTTCCGCTGGCGGTGTCGCTCGGGATCGACCCCATTCACTTTGGCGTGGTCATGACCGTGAACCTCGCCATCGGCATGTTCACGCCGCCCTTCGGGATGAACCTGTTCGCGGCACAGTCGGTGACGGGACTGCCTGCGCACACGATCTACGCCGGTGTGCTGCCCTTCGCCGGCCTGCAGCTCGTGACCCTGGCGTTGATCACCTACTTGCCGGCCCTCTCTCTGACGCTTGGTGCATGACCATGGGAACACACAACTACAGGAGTTACCGCATGAATCGAGTCTGGCAACGATGCTTTCTGAAGGCTGTCGCTCTCTGGGCTGTCGCGATCGTGGTTGCGCTGGCGACAGTCACCAGGGCGCAAGCCGATACGATGAAGCTTGCGTCGGCGACCATCAACGACGTGCAACACGAATGGCAGAAGGTCTTTGCCGACGAGTTGCACACACGGATTGGCGATGCGGTGACGATCGAACTCTATCCGGCCAGTCAGCTGGGCGCGATTCCGCGGATGGCCGAAGGTGTCTTGCTTGGGACCATCGAGGCCTTCACCACCCCAACTGCCTTCATGACGCATGTGGATCCGCGCTTCCAGGCGTTCGATGTGCCGGGTCTCTTCACTGATTCCGGGGATGTTCGTTCGGCGTTTCAGGACCCGACGTATCGCAGTCACCTCGAGACTATGTTCATCGACAAGGGATTGCGCGTCATCGGTGCCTTTTACAACAGTCCCGCCGTGGTTTTCTCACTCGAGCCGGTGAACTCGATTGTCGACATGTCCGGGATGAAGATTCGGACATTTGCGTCGCCGATGCAGACCGAGCCGATGAAGCAGCTCGGTGCGATTCCCCTGCCGTTGGCGCTCAGTGAAGTCGTGCCACAGCTGCAGAACGGGGGTCTCGACGGCATGCTGGTCGGCATGCCCATTCTCACCGCATTCAAGTACTACGACATTGGCAAGTACGTAACCGATCTTCGATTTGCGCAGATAGTCTCAGTGACGGTCGTCAACGAAGGTTTTTTCCAGTCGCAGGACGACGAGGTCCAGCAGGCCATCGTCGACGCGGGCCGTGCGGCGGAAGAACGTGTTTACGAGTGGGGTGTGAACAACGTGAAGACAACCTACGCGACCTGGACCGAGAACGGCGGAAAAGTCACTCGGCTCGATGAGGGCGAACAGGCTGCCATGATGGATGAGTTCGCGGCGCTGGCGAACGAACTGGTCCAGCAAGACGATGCGGTGCGTGCGGAGTACGAGCGTTTGCAGACGCTCGTGAGTGACCCTCAATGAACCGCTGCCTGACGCCGACAGTGCAGGCGCGAATCCTTCACCGTGCAGTGGAAGTGGCGTTGCTCCGCACGGTCGAAGCGGCTCCGGTCGAGCGCGAGCAGGGAGCGCGTCTCCCAGGCACGGCCGGCGATGCCGCACCAGAGCGTCTCGATTGCCATCAGTTCCCCCGTAGGTCCGGGTACGCTGATGGTGCCGTCGTGCTTGTCGAACACGACGACCCTGTTGCCGGCTTCACCGGGATCGATCGCCGGCAGGCTCATGCTGAACCAATGGGCAATCGTCGCCTCGCAGATCAAGCGTTCCGAGGATCGATTGTCGATACGGAGCGTCAGGTTGATCGTCCCGATGTTCAGCGGTTCGGTGCTCGCTTCACCTTCCGCTGCCGCGGACGAGACGAGCTGAATCAGCAGTGCAAGTGTGCATCCGAACGTCAAGGCGGCTGAGGCAACGATATCGCGGCAGACGCGTTGCTCAGACGAAGTGTTACCAAGAGTCATCAAGGATTCCGATTTCCTGGAGGAGTTGAAAAATGAAGAAACAGACTACGACCTTACTACTCGCAGCGGCGGCCAGCTCACTCTTCGTGGGTTCGATCCACGCGGCCGAATTGTCGAGTATCGCAATACTCGTTCCTGAAGAAGGGACCGATTTCGGCTGGAACCAACAGGGTGTGACGGCGGCCCGTGCGGCTGCCGACGCCACCGGGGTAGACCTTGTCGTTGCCGAAGGGCTCGGCTATGGAGACATTCGTCCAACGATGCGTGAACTGGCGGAGGAGGGTGTCGGTCTGATGATTGCGCACGCCAGTGGATACAACACGGCCGGGCCCGAGATTGCCGAGGAAATGGGCGTTCCCGTCGCGATAGTCGATACACCAGAGGGCCTGAAGGAAGGCCTCGTTTCCGACTACACCTTGTCGGGTCACGAAGGGGCGTACCTGACCGGTCGAATGGCCGCCAGGATGAGTCGCTCGGGGGTCGTCGGGGTCGTCGTGTCCGGTGAACCGCCGTCGTGGAACGCGCAGTCAGCGGGCTTTGCGCAAGGCGTCAAGGACGAGAGTGCAGAGGTGAAGCTGGTCTACGCGGTGATCGGTCCCGCTGCCTACAGTGATGCTGCTGGAGGCAAGCGTGTGACTGAGAGCGTCATAGCCGCAGGTGCCGACATCATCTTCGGACAGGGCAACGGCTCTAGCTTCGGCATGCTGCAGGCGGTAGAGACCAAGCCGGCAGCGGATGGTGGGAAGGTACTGTTCATCGATGTGATCGGTGACAAGAGCGAACTCGACAAGGGCTATTTGCTGTCGTCGGTTGTCTGGGACATGACGCCGGTCTACACACAGATGATCGAGGATCTGATGGCCGACGAGTTCGGCAAGAAAAGCTATGCGATCACGCTGGCTGACGACTCGGTGCAGGTTCTCAAGACGCCCCAGGTGCCTGATGAGATCTGGAGCGAGATCGAGGGGCTGCGACAGAACATCATCGACGGCGAGATCGAGGTTTCGGCGGTGTTCGATGCCGAGGGTGTGCGCGCCATGATGAGTGAGGTGCAGTAGCACGCGGCGTCGCCAGGGTCGATACGGAGAGGTCATCGTGAACGTCAGCATTCCTGCTGCAGACCCTGAGGTGTCACGTCTCACTGCTGCCCAGGCGCCTGTTGTCTCGCTACGCGGGGTGACCAAGCGCTTTCCCGGCGTGGTGGCCAGCGACGCGATCGACCTCGATATCCATCCGGGCGAAGTACACGTACTGCTCGGTGAGAACGGCGCGGGCAAGTCGACGCTGATCTCGATGCTTGCCGGTCTCGTGCAACCCGATGAGGGTGAAATCCTGCTCGATGGTGAGCCGGTGTCGTTAAGCTCTCCGAAAGACGCGATCAATGCGGGAATTGGCACAGTTTTCCAGCATTCGATGTTGGTACCGACGCTGAGCGTGACCGAGAACCTGTTGCTCGGCGATCGCTGGTGGCGTCGTCCCGATCGCGCGTCACTGGCCACCCGTGTGGCCGCGATCGTCGAGCCGTTGGGAATCTCCCTGCGGCTCGACGCTCCCGCGGCGGACTTGTCACTCGGTGAGCAGCAACAGGTGGAAATCGTCCGGGCCTTGCTGCGCGACAGTCGTCTACTGATTCTCGACGAGTCCACTTCCATGCTCTCCCCAAGCGGGATAGAGGAGCTTGGTGCGTTGATGCGGCGGCTGGTTTCGCGCGGGCTTGCCGTCGTCTTCATTTCCCACAAACTCAATGAAGCAGCCGCATTCGGCGATCGCATTTCCATTCTGCGTCTCGGCCGAAAGGTCGGCAGCATTGGCCCCGAGCGTTTCCGCGCTCTGGAGCAAGACGTGCTGGTCGCCGAGATCATCGAACACATGTTCGATGATCAGGAGCGCGGCACCGATGCCAGTGTCGCTCAGCGTCTGCCCGTGGACTTGTCCGGAGAGCCGCTACTTGTCGTCCGCGATGTGTCGTTGTCGGCCACGGACACCTCACCTGCGCTCCGTCAACTTGACCTCGACGCGTGGCCCGGGGAGATCGTCGGCATCGCCGGAATTGACGGGAATGGACAGAAGCAACTGGCGGAGCTGCTGGCCGGGCAGCGTGCACTCGAACGCGGCAGCATTCATCTTGCCGGACAACGCCTCGACGGGCTGAACGTGGGCGAACGCTGTGAGCTCGGTCTTCGATACTTGACGGACGACCGTCTGGGCGAAGGGACGCTTGGCGAGTTTCCGGTGTCCCTGAACTTCTTCATCAAGCAGATTGGCAGTTCTCCCTACTGGCAGCACGGATTCGTGCGCGGTAGTGATATCGACGCTGAAGCCAGACGGCTGGTAAAGGAGTTCGATGTAAGGACGCCTTCCATCAGAACGCCGGTGGGGCGCCTGTCGGGCGGCAACATACAGAAGGTGGTGCTCGGTCGAGAGCTGGCGGAAGGGGCCAGACTGGTGGTTTTCAACAAACCCACCTACGGACTGGATGTAAAGAACATACGGACAATTCAGCGGCGCATGATGGACGCGGCGGCCTCCGGAATCGGGCTGATCGTGATCTCCACAGAGCTGGATGAACTGCTCTTGCTGTGTCATCGAATCGCGGTAATGGTCGACGGTGCCATCGTCGGAACCGTGAGCAATACCGGCGAGAGCGTACGGCACGACATCGGGCGACTGATGGCAGGCGTGACCTCATGAGCAGCGTCGACACCGGTGTTTCCCGGGTGTCGCCGGTAAAAGCGAACCTCACGCTCATGGACATGTGTCGGCCACTACTGACCACATTCGTGCCGCTCCTCGTGGCGTTACTGATCGCGTCGCTGATCCTGTTGGCCGTCGGGGTCGATCCGCTGGCATACTACAGCTACGTGGTAGAACGCGGTTTGTTCTCGCCCTCGGGCCTGCAGCAGACCCTGACCCGCATGGCGCCGCTCCTGTTGTTGGCAGCCGGGCTCATCATTGCCTTTCGCGCCGGCATCTGGAACCTGGGTGTCGACGGGCAATTCCTGCTGGGCGCGTTGGCGGCAGCAGTGCTCGCACCGGCCTTGCACGGCGTGCTGCCAGGCTGGATGGTGTTGACCCTGTCGATCATGCTGGGAGCGTTGACCGGTGCCCTGTGGTCCTTGTTGCCGGCGTACCTTCGTGCGTACCAGCAGGTCAACGAGATCGTGACCACGCTGATGATGACTTTCCTTGGCCTGTCACTTGGCAATGCACTGGTCAAGCTCGTGTTTCTCGACCCCGCGACTACCGTGCCGCAGACTGCCACGTTACCGGTTGACGCTCGTCTGCCACGCTTGTTCGAGACCACCGTGTCGAGTGGCGTGCTCATCGGCCTGGTGGCCGTCGTCGTCGTGCACCTGGTGATGCAGCGCACAGCCTTCGGGCTTCGCTTGCGAGTGGTTGGTAGTAATGCCGCTGCTGCACGGCATGCCGGGCTACCTACGCGCAGACTGACGATGATCGTGTTCGCCCTCTCGGCTGCGCTCGCCGGCATGGCCGGAGCTGTCGACATCGTGGGGGTGCACGGCAACCTTCGCGCTGACTGGAACCCGGCTTTCGGTCTGCTGGTCATTCCCATGGTCTTTCTCGCTCGACTCAACGGGTTTGCCGCCATCGTCTTCGTTCTGCTGTTGTCGATCCTCTCGATCGGCGGTGAGAGTGCGGCAAGACGTCTCGGCGTTCCGAGCAGTTTCACGCTGGTTCTCGTCGCTATCGTGTTGCTGACGCTCGCGGTCGCCGAGCACATCGATCAACGGTGGCGACGACAGAGGCTGAGCTGATAATGAACGCCCTTTTCAGTGAACTCTTTCTCGGTGCCCTGCTATTCGGCGCGGTGACGGCAGCCGTTCCGCTGTTGCTGGCCGGGCTCGGGGAACAGATATCGGAGAAGGCCGGCGTACTGAACATCGGCATCGAGGGCATGATGCTGCTGGGCGCCTACACGGGGTTTCTCGGCGCCTATCAAAGCGGATCACTCTGGGTGGGGTTTGCCTGCGGCATGGCCGGTGGACTGATAGCCGGATTGTTCATGGCCCTGATGTGCGTGCGCCTGGGATTCAACCAGATCGTGGTGGGGATTGGCATAACCCTTGGGCTGGAAGGGCTGACAGCCTTGCTGCACCACTTCCAGTTCTCGAGAAGCTATCCGCGTCTGCCAGCCGCCGAGGTATGGGAAGTGCCCTTGTTCGTTAATATTCCTATCGTCGGTCCGGCCCTTTTCGCGCACAATCCGGTCGTCTACCTTGCGATCGCGCTGGTGATGGTGTTGTCGCTGCTGTATCGCCGGAGCCAGTTCGGTCTGTGGCTGCAGAGTGCCGGTGACAAGCCGGAAGCGCTTGATGTCGCCGGCATCGATGTCTACCGCACACGAACGATCGCCGTGTTGATCACAAGTACCTTGGCAGGTCTGGGCGGTGCGTATCTCGCCACGGTGGGTGCCGGACTGTTCATTCCCTTCATCACCAATGGAGCGGGCTTCCTTGGCATCGTGCTCGCCATGCTCGCGCGCGGCAATCCTTCCTGGGTGTTGGGCGGGGCATTGATCTTTGGACTGTGCCTGTCGTTGACCACTGCCCTGCAAGTGGCCGGTACGAACGTGCCAACCGACGTGATCCAGATGATTCCGTTCCTGGCCGTCATGCTCATGTTGATTGCCTTCGGTCGTCGCTCCAGTCTGCCGAGAGCGCTCGGAATTCCCTACGAACGAGGTTCCCGATAGTCGCGGCCATCGCTGCTTGCTTGAATCATCGCGCCACAGGCGCCGCACTTGAATGTATTTCAGCTTTCGAACGAACCACACAGGAGACCACAATGTCCGATACCAAGGTATATCTGCTCGACGGCGGCTCACTGGTACTAGATGGTCTGCACGTTTACTGGAACAAGGGCCCCGCCGGTGAAGTCCGTTTTCCGGTCTATTCGATCCTGATCGAGCACGCCGAAGGTCGCTTCCTGATCGACACGGGATATGACCATGACCACGTGATGAAGGTGCTGCCCTTCGAGAAGCCACAGCAAACCGCCGAGCAGACGATACCGGGCGCTCTAGGCCAGCTCGGTCTTTCGCCGAAGGACATCGATGTTGTCTTCAACTCGCACTTTCACTTCGATCATTGCGGTGGCAACAAGTTTTTCCCGCATGCGAAGAAGATCTCTCACAAGAGCGAAGTTTCGCAGGCGTGCGAGCCGGCACCGTTTGAAATGCTCGGTTACTCCGATCTGAGCTTTTCGGCCGAGGCCGCCGAGGCGCGTGGCGCCAGTGATCAGCTGCTCGCCGGGACTACCCGTGTCAACTCGACATTCGAAGGCGTGGAGGGCGACCTGGAGCTTGCCCCGGGTGTCGAACTCATCTTCACCCCCGGACACTCGATCGGCCACTACAGCCTGTTGGTGGAACTTTCCAACCGGGCACCGATCCTGTTCACGATCGATGCGGCCTACACCCGGCAGAGTCTGGAGATGCTTTGCCAGGCGTCGTTTCACATCGATCCACTCGCCGGAATCGAGTCGATGAAGCGCGTCAAGCAGCTTGCCGAGGATCGGGGCGCGGAACTCATGTATTCGCACGACATGGAGAATTTCCAGACGTACAGAACGGGGACTCGATTCTACAGTTGAGGTAATCGACGCTTGTAATGGCAAGCGTCGGTGACTGGCCTTCCCATGACCACGCCTTGCGTGGTTGACCGAGGTGAAAACGATGCGCTACGAAACCGACAAGCCGGCCGTATTGACGTTGACTGCCGGACCCGTCAACGCATATGACGCGGTCTTGCGTGCCCTGTCCCGTCCGGTGCAGTACGACTATGACCCGGCGTTTCAGCTTGTCTATGCGCGGACGGCGGACAAAGCGCGAGAGGCCATGAGAACGGAACGTGTACCCGTGATCATGCACGGGGAGCCTGTGCTCGGCCTGGAAGCTGCGGCGGCTTCGTTGATCACCGCTGATGACACGGTCCTGAACCTCGCCTCAGGTGTGTACGGAAAAGGTTTTGGCTATTGGGCCGCGCGGCACACCGCGAACATTCTGGAAATCGAAGTGCCCTACAACGAGTCGATCCCTGTCGAAGCGGTCGAGGCCATGCTGAACCAGCATCCAGAGATCTCCGTGGTCTCCGTCTGTCATCACGACACACCGTCGGGAACGATCAATCCCATTGAGGAGATCGGTAATGTTGTCAGCGCGCAGGGGGCCTTGCTTATCGTCGACGCCGTTTCCTCTTTCGGTGGCATGGACACCCATCCGGAGAGCTGCCAGGCCGCCGTGTACGTGACCGGTCCCAACAAGTGTCTGGGCGCTCCGCCCGGATTGACCCTGCTGGGGGTCAGTGAGCGCGCCTGGGAGAAGATGCGAGCCAATCCGGCCGCGCCGCGCGCGTCGTTCATGAGCATCCTCGATTGGGAACATGCTGCAGAGCCAGACAAGGACTTTCCGTTCACGCCCTCGGTGGCCGAGATGAATGGCCTTGACCGCGCACTCGAGTTGTATCTGGCCGAAGGGCCGGAACGGGTCTGGGAGCGCCACGCCCTGACTGCAGCCGCCTGCCGTGCAGGTGTGCAAGCTCTCGGGCTCGAACTCTGGGCGGCAGACGAAACCATCGCATCACCGACGACCACTGCGGTGCGTACGCCGGATGGCATTGATGAGTCGCAGATGCGGGCCTGTGCGCGTGAACGTTACGGCGTGGTGTTCTCGGCGGGGCGCGGCGAGACGCTCGGCAAGCTCACCCGCATCGGACACATGGGGCCGACGGCGCATCCCGTTCATGCCCTGTCGGCGATCGTGGCGCTGGGCGGGGCCTTGCGTCAACTCGGGACCGATGTCAAAGCGGGCGACGGCGTCGATGCTGCGCTGGCCGTGATCGAGCAGAGCGCAGCGTAGTGGCAGATCCCGGCGCGACCGCTTCATCCGATAAAGCGCAGCCGGACCGAATCCGGTTGCCGTTGTTTCCATCGTCAATCATCTCGAGTTGAATCAGGAGGACATGAACATGTCGAAGAGACTGCAGGGCAGGACAGCACTGGTGACCGGCGCCGCTCAGGGAATCGGCTTTGCCATAGCACGACGACTGATCGACGATGGGGCCACCGTAGTAGTATCCGATCGCAATTTGGCCGGCATGGAGGCTGCAGTCGAACGTCTGGGTGAGGGTGCGATCGGTCAGGCGGCGGACATCTCCGATCCACAGTCGGTAAGCACTTTGTTCGATGCAATCAGCGCACAGTTCGATTCGCTTGACGTCGTGGTAAACAACGCCAGCATCGTGCCGTTCACTGCCTGGGACGAGGTCGACCTTGCGCACTGGCAGGAGATCATCGGCGTCAACCTGACCGGTACGTTTCTGATCAGTCGCGCTGCAACAGATCAGATGCGTGCCGCGGGTCGACAAGGACGCGTGATCAACATTGCCTCCAACACCTTCTTTGCCGGTACACCGAACATGGCTGCCTATGTCGCTGCAAAAGGCGGCGTGATCGGCTTCACTCGCGCATTGGCAACGGAGCTCGGTACGCATGGAATCACGGTCAATGCTGTCACTCCAGGTCTGACGGAGAGCGAGGGCGTCAAGGCCAGCCCGCATAATGAGGCATTCGATTTCGTGGATATGCTGCAGGCAGTCAAGGGCAAGGGGCAGCCTGAGCATATCGCGGACGTGGTCGCCTTCCTCGCGTCGGATGATGCGCGCTGGATTACCGGTCAGACCTTGAACGTGGATGCCGGCATGGTGCGGCACTAGGGAATTCAGTCATCGCGTGGCGACTTCTTGATGGGCGTTTTGCTGCTGCTCCCGTCGCCGGAACTCTCCTTCCTGAGCTCGCCGCTCTGCACCCGCGTCCGCTCCCCGTTCGAACGCGTCTCGGTCGTGAATTCGCAAGCATCGCCGGATGCCGGAACTGCTGTCAAAGTACCAGTTCAATGCGGTGCTCGAACTGTCACCGGCAAGACAAGCATGAAGGCGAAGAAATCGGATAGTTACTACGTCGCGCTCCCCGCTGGCACGACACACAAACAGGTGATGAGGGCAGTGGAGCGAGCTGCTTCAGCCGCTGGATCGTACATATCACACGTCGGCGGTTACTCGAGGAAGAAGTATCCGAACGCGGTGCATTGGCACCCCAAGCTCCTGTCTGTTCATCCGTCCGGGCGGACGAATCTTCAGGGTTGGTGTTCGAGCCATGCGCCGAGACCACGGTCGCGTGCGCAAGCCTCGGCACCGAGCCATTCGACGAATGGCCCGGTGGGGGGATCGCTCTGCCGGACGATCTCGACGAACCGGTGCCGCGGGTCGGCTATCTCCTCGATGGCGGCGCGGCGGTAGCGCGCATCCACTCTCGCGCCACGTCCCAACCAAGCGACGTAAGCCTCGACGAGTGCGTTGGATGCGTCGTCAGCCGGTCTCGTCGCGTCTAATGGCACCGGCTCGATCGCGACGAAAGCGACCGTGCCGGCGAGCGGGCCGAGTTCGGTGGGCGGGGTAGCGGCCCCCGTGATACGCACGGCGCAAGGGACACCGCCGCTGAGCTCTGAATTGGCCTCTGATTTGTCCAATGAGAGTGACCGGCTCCAGCCGCTGACGACGACCAGCGCGCCGACAGAGTCCGCTGTTCCGGCGGGAGCAATGACGAGACTGGGACCCAGGGAGACATCGCTGTAGTGGAACTCCGCGTCGAAAGAACTGAAATCGAAACCGGAACTGGAACCGGTACTGGAACCACTGAAACCGAAACCGGAGTCGGAGTCGGAGTCGGACAGCTCGTGATTTGCTCTCGCGGCACGCCTTGCATACTCGAAGAGTGCGAGCGGCACGACACCCCTCCAATAGCCATCCGGCAGCGGAAGCCGCCCGTCACCAAGCGGCAGAAAGATCGCCGTTGCCGGAACCTCGTCGCATCGCTCTGCGAACGTCGCCATCGGCTCGAACGGTTGGGCCGATGGACTCTCACCTGCGATGAGGACCGGCTGCCCCTCCATCATCGGGGCATTCTCGATATCGCCGACTTCCCGAAGCTGGATCACGTAGTCGGCGGTGGGGCCTTCCGGATCGTCGACGTCGAGGTAGCGAGACGAGTCGTCACTCGGACGTTCGATCGCCGTGACGGTCGCTGCGTAGTGGCCGCTCGGCACGTCCAGACGAAATCCGAGGCTGTCGTCAAGCTCGGAATAGTCATCGCCTGGCCAGGCATAACCACCGTCGAGCAGCAGCTCGTCGTTCTCAACACTGAGGCGCAACGTCATCGATCCGGCTGCATACCGCGCTTCACGAGACCGCAGTCGACCATCGGTCACACGTACGCCGAACCCACCGTCGCCGCCGGTCGAGAAGTACAGGAAATGACCGCCGCGACGATCCTCGAGCGTTCCTCCCGCGGTGTACTGCCAGCCTTGCGGATCGCGCCGATGAGCGAGCAGCCGGGCCGGGTTGGCCAGGAGGATCTGCGCCCCATCGGTACCGACGACCCTCTCGTGATCGAAACCCGTTCCGGCGGCCATCAACGCCCCGCATCCTGAAAGCGCGCACGATGCGAACTGCAGCGCGACGAGAAGTGGAAATGCAGCCGGTTTCGATCGTCGTTCCATATCATCGAGGCGCGGTCATGGGTTCGAATAGACCAGATACACACAAGCTCTCCGACACCCTGTTAGTCGATGGCCCGGAGCGCTTCAAGATGCGCTACGTCGAGAACAATTCTGACACCGGGTTGAGCGAATTTCATCTTGCGTCGGCTTTTTCGAGATTGCTGCTCATGTGTCAATGGAAGACAATCGGCAGATGAAACCTGTCGAGGAAGGTACGCGTCGCTTGGCCTGCGCGCTCGACGACACCTGGGAGAAACTACGTTCGTGACCTTCGATCCCGAGCTACTCATCGCCATCCGCGAGCGATTCCACCACGCGGACGTGTGCCCGATCCAGGGGCCGCGGGCCTTCTTCGAGAACGCCGGTGGATCGCTCACCCTCAAGAGAGCGGTCGAACGAACTGCCGAGCTCATGGCCTTTCCCGACAATCAGGGACGCAGCAACGTGGCGTCACAGTACCTCATGGGCGTCATCGCCGAGGGCCGCGCCGACATGAGGTTGCTACTCGGTGCATCAGAAGGTGAGGTGTTCGTCGGCGAGTCCGGAACCGAGCTGCTCGGCCGCCTCATCCGTAACGCGATCTTCGCCGGCCGTGGCTCGATGGTGATCGGTAGCCATCTCGAACACCCGGCGACCTATAGCGCCTGTCGACGTTGGGCCGCCGTCGCCGGGATGTCCTACGAGCAAGTGGGCTTCGACGCCGAGACGACGGTAGTAAACGTCGAGCAGTACCGGCCGCTCATCACGCCTGATCTGGCCGTGGCCACGATCATCCACGCCAGTCCCGTCACCGGCATGCACGTCGATGTGAAGGCGATTGCTGCCGAAATCCGCAAGGCTGCGCCCGACTGCTTCATCATCGTCGACGGAATTCAGCACGCTGCCCACGGGCGGGTCGACATCGACAGCTACGGCATCGATGGTTATGTCGTCAGTGGCTACAAGCTCTTCTCCCGTCACAACTTCGGCGTCGCCTGGGTATCGGAACGGCTCGCCAACGCACCGCACGACCAGCTTGACGGCGCGCCGGCCAACGTGTGGGAGCTCGGCACCCGCGACACCTCCGCGTACGCCGCGTTCTCCGAAGTCGTTCGCTACCTCGAATGGCTCGGCGGAAAGGTCAGTGACGCCGACTCGCCCCGAGCCCTCATCGAAGCCGCTGCGGGCGCGATCCGTGTCCAGGAACAGGATCTGGTCGACGCGATGATGTGGGGGAGCAGTGGTTTGCCGGGCCTGGGTCAACTCGACGATGTCCACGTGATTGGCCCGACGACGAGCGCGCACCGCTCGGGCATGATTTCGTTCACGATCGATGGCCACGACAGCCTCGACGTGGTGGACGCTCTGAACGCTGACGGTGTGCGCACGCATGCCCGCAAGCGGGACTACTACTCCCGCGGTGTGCTCGAGCCGCTCGGACTCGAGAACTGCGTGCGGGCCTCGACAAGTCACTACAACACGCGAGCTGAAGTGGCGCAGATGCTGGTGACGGTCAACCGGCTGACGAGTTCCTGACGTGGTCCGTCGGCGGCACCGGGCCCGGCGGTCCGAACCGGTGCAGCCGACCGTAACACTGACGTTTACCGGATCAGCTGCGTCGGCGAACTCTGCTGGGAACTGCCTGTGGACGACGTCTCTGGACGACGTCGAATTTGTGCAGCTCTACCTGGTGCTGCACGCCAAGGGGGCTGAGCTCGGCCTGCGCCAGATTTGCATGACTATTAAGTGTCGAGATATTGATAACAGACAGTATTTGATACTTTTGGTGATCTGATACGTATCAAGTGATAATATATGTTCACAAGTAGGTGATAAGTAAGTCCACCATACGTGAGCAAAGTGCCGTTTCAACGCCACGATCCGGATGGAATCGCTCGGCAATTCGCCACCCGGGTGCGGGCTGAACGACTTCGGCGCGACTGGACGCAGGCCACGCTCGCCGAACGCTCCGGTGTATCCCTTCCGACGGTGCGTCGCTTTGAACGGTTGGGCCGTACCTCGCTCGAAAACCTGCTCAGGCTCTGTCATGCGCTCGGGCGTCTCGACGAGTTTGCCGCGTTGCTCGAGCCGCCTCCGGCGAGCTCCCTGGATGAACTGGAACGACGCGCCGGGAACAAGATGCCAGAGCGTCGTCGAGGTCGCCGATGAGGCGACTCGAGGTACGGTTGCGACGCACGCCTGGCGACATCGTTCTTGTCGGTACGCTCGCAGAGCTCGATCGGCGCATCTACTTCGAATACGACGCGGTCTTTCTGGAGACGGGGCTCGAACTCTCGCCGTTCGAACTGCCTGCCCGGGCCGGGCTGGTCGAGCACACGGACCGCGAGTTCGGGCCGTTGCCGGGTCTGTTTGACGATTCGTTGCCGGATGGCTGGGGGCGATTGCTGGTGGAGCGAGATTTCCGTCAGCGTGGCATCGAACCGAGGACACTGTCGCCGCTCGATCGTCTTGCCTGGCTTGGCACACGCACAATGGGCACGCTGACCTACCACCCGCCAACCCGGGCGGCAGACGACGATGAAAAGCTCGTCGATCTGCATCGGCTTGGCCGCCACGCAGAGGCGGTACTCGATGGTGATGCCGCCGACGTACTACCCGCGCTGATTCGCGCGGGCGGTTCGCCCGGCGGTGCGCGCCCGAAGGTTCTCGTCGGTGTGTCCGGAGAGCGAATACTGTCGGGCGAGGACGATCTCGACGAGCGCTTCATTGCTGACGGAGGCGCGCACTGGATCGTCAAGTTCGCCTCGCGTGACGAGGCGGCCACTGCCGGGCCTGTTGAGTATGCCTATAGCCTGATGGCGCGGGCCGCAGGGATCGACATGCCACCAACGCGCCTGTTCGACAGCGGGCGAGGACGCGAACGGCGGCGCTGGTTCGGCGTTCGCCGTTTCGATCGTCCGACCGGCGGCGCGCCGAACCGTCGCGTCCATGTACACACCTTCGCCAACCTGGTGCACGCTGACTTCCGCGCGCCCTCCTGTGACTACGCCGATCTGTTCGAGATCACGCGCAACCTGACCGGCAACCACGCAGATCTGCTTCGATTGTTCCGTCTGATGCTCTTCAACGTCGCCGTCGGCAATCGCGATGATCATGCGAAGAACTTCGCTTTCCTGCTGGATGACACGAGTGGTGAGTGGTCATTCGCGCCCGCCTACGACCTGACCTGCTCGGACGGACCCGGAGGAGAGCACAGCACGACGGTGGCGGGCGAAGGTCTTCAGCCGACGCGTGAGCATTGCCACAAGCTCGGGGCGCGGTTCGGCATCCGCTCGCATGCGCTCGATTACATCCACGACGAAGTGCACAGCGCGGTCAGACGCTGGCCCACGTTCGCCGACGAGGCGGAGTGTCCGGCACGCGTGGTGGCCGCCTGCGGAGCGAGGATGCCTGTGCTTTGAGTCCGCCCTCTGCTCACGCTCACGCGGCCTTTGCCTCATCGGTCGAAAAGGACTCGTGCTGAGCGTCCGCCATGTCCCTGGCGCTGGGTCTGCCCAGGGCGTCCGTGCGCGATAGGTAGCGAACAGAGCCATTGTCTCGGCGCGTCACATTCTGCTCAACGCTCTTTTTCTTGAGGGTTACTCTCAAGAGACGTCCCTGCGAGGCGCTATATCTGCAAGGCCTTGCGCAAGATGACCTGACGCCATGTCCGGATGCAAAGTCCGGATGTTGCGCGTTCGCCCGACGGAAGAGGGAAGAGGAAAAACAGCGAGATGCGAGCACGCGGCGAACTTCTGCACTCCGGTGTGCCGTGCCGAGCGCTCATGCCTGTCGCTCGCTCGTGACGCGCCGAGCACCTGCCACACGGAGCGACGACGTGCGATACGGCGCCGTGGCGATCGCGCACACCACCACGCTGTGCATCCTTCTCGATCGCGTCGGCGAGATCGTCTACGCCAATGCGGCCGCGCAATCGGCGTTGGCGGCAGGATGCGACTCGCTCGGCGGTCTGCTGTCGCGGTGCGAGGATCTGCAGCGGGTCATGGCGTGCGTGCGGCAGGGCGACGACTGCGATCTCGAGATCCCGCTGCACACGAGCGGGGGCATCTCGTGGCACGCGGTGAGCGTTCGCCCCGTCCGGGAGGTGGGCGACGAAGTGGTGACACTGTTAAGTGCGGTCGATGTGGATGCCCGTCGCGGCATCGAGCAGGAGGCTTGGCACCTCGCCTACCACGATCGGCTCACCGGCCTGCCGAACCGCATCCGGTTCATGCGCAAGCTGGAGGCGCGACTGCTCGCGCGCGATGACGGAGACGATGCCTTTGGGGTGCTGGTCATCAACCTCGACCGATTCAAGCCGGTCAACGACAGTCTCGGTTACGAGGCCGGCGATGCCCTGCTCAAGGCGTTCGCCCGACGCCTGACCGATCTGGCGGGCGCACACAGTCTGGTCAGCCGACTCGGCGGCGACGAGTTCGCCGTCGTCACGGAACCGGGCGCCGATCCGGAGCGGCTCGCGCGAGCGATTCTCGAGGCGATGACCGCCCCCCTGAGCATCGCGGGCAACCGACTGCACGTGCTGCCGAGCATCGGTATCTGCTGCTGTCCCGAACACGGCGAGAGTCTCGGAGACCTGATGAGTCGCGCGGACGTCGCGATGATGGCCGCGAAGCGGGGGCAGAGCGGTTACCGCATGTTCGACGCGGCGATGCGCCAGGACATACATGCCCGCCTGGTGCTTGAGAACGATCTTGTGCTCGCGCTCCGGCGCCGGGAGATCGAGGCGTACTACCAGCCGCGCGTATCGCTTGCGAGCGGGCGAATCATCGGGTTCGAGGCACTCGCCCGCTGGCGCCATCCGGAGCGCGGTCTGCTGCTGCCGGCGGCGTTCATCGAGGTGGCCGAGCAGACCGGCCAGATTGTCGAGCTCGGCACCCAGATCATGCTCGGGGCGATGCAGCAGCAGCGCGCCTGGGCGCAGGCCGGCTACGACGTAACGGTCAGCATCAACGTCAGCGCTCTCCAGCTCGCGGTCCCCGAGTTCCCTGCCGTCGTGGCCGGGAACGTGGCACGCGCGCGGTGCGATCCGACGCGAATCGAGCTCGAGATCACCGAGAGCGCCATGATCGGCGACGCCGACGCGGTGGCCGCGACGCTCGAACAGATCAAAGCTCTCGGCATGCGCATCGCGATCGACGATTTCGGCACGGGCTACTCGAACCTCACCTATCTGCGGCGCTACCCGCTCGCGACGCTGAAGATCGACCGTGCGTTCATCGCCGATCCCGAGCACGCCACGCTCCTCGAGGCAATCATCCGCATGGGTCAGGCACTCGATCTCGAGCTCGTCGCCGAGGGTGTGGAGACGGGCGAGCAGGCGGCGTGGCTGGCCGAGCGCGATGTGATCGAGGCACAAGGCTATTTCTACAGCCGACCGATGCCCGTGGCCGACGCCACCGCCTATCTGGCCGACGAATGGCGCCGCTACAACTTGGATTCGGCGGCCTGAATGATCATAAGAGACGAGTACGCGATGAGCGTCCCGACGAGTCTCGCCGCGCGCGTGCAGCGGTGTATCTCGGACGGCGAGATCGAGATTCCCGTGCTGGACGCGGTGGCGCTGCGCGTGTATCGGGAGGCCCGCTCGGGCGAACTCGACGCGGAGGGCATCTGCGATCTCCTGAAGCGGGATCCGGTGCTTGTCGGTGAGGTGCTGCGGCTCGCGAACTCGGGCATCTTTGGCGGGCTCGTCGAGGTGCGGAGCCTTCGTCATGCGGTTGTGCGCCTCGGAACACGGCAGCTCTCGGTGCTTGCGCTGTCGGCCGGCTGCAAGCGCCTCTACAGCGCGTCTGGCTCGCGCTTCCGCTATCGTCTGCACAAGCTGTGGCGACACATGTCGAGTGTCGGGAACGGCGCGTACTGGCTCGCGCTCCACAGCGAACACCGGGCGCTGGCCGACGACGTGTTCGTCGCCGGCTTGCTGCACGACGTCGGCAAGCTCCTGGTGCTGCGCGCGCTCGAGGACATGAGCGAACGCGACGGCACGAACCCGACCGAGCGCGAGATCGACGAGGTGCTCGCTGCCGTGCACTGCGCGCAGGGGGCGTGGTTGCTCGAGCGATGGGGACTGCCGGAAATGTTTCTGGAGCTGGTGTACCGGTTCGAGGACGAGCCGCCCGCCATGACTGACATTGCGCTGTGTCTCGTGCGCTACGTCGACAGGGTTTGCGCGCTCGAAGGGATCGGCGACGAGCACGACCCGTCGATCGAGCTCGATTCACTGCCGGCAAGCGCATTGTTCGTCTTGTCCGACGACGCGCGAAAGCAGCTGATCGACGTGCTCCGCGCCTAGGCCAATCCACTCTCCGAAGCCTGAATGCCTACCGAAGGATGCCCGTTTGAATCGAGAATCGAGCAGGCATCTGTGCAAGGAGGTGGGCTAACGGATCACGTGATGCGCTCCTGACAGGATTTACCGACAATTCGAAAGCGTGGTTTGGGGGTCAGAGTAGGTATAATCCGCCCTGCGGTCGTCCGTCGCGACTATCTGCCTGAAGCGTCAGAGCCGCCGCAGAGGGTTCTCGCTCGCAAGCTCGCCGACCGTGGGTGGCAAGGTTTTCTTGTCGAGGGACAGGCCTTCTTGACTGAGATTTCAAGCGTGTTGTGTCATCTTGGAGGTCTGTGAGTGGTCGGTCATTCACCTGAACACGAGGAAGCACGACAGCGATGAGACATGGAGGTCAACTGCTGGTGGACAGTCTGGTTGCGCTGGGTGCGACCGTGAGTTTCGGTGTGCCGGGCGAGAGCTATCTCGCCGTACTCGACGCGCTGCATGACGATGACCGCAAGCTGCGTTTCGTGGTCTGCCGCAACGAGGGCGGTGCGGCCTACATGGCGGCTGCCTACGGCAAGCTGTCGGGTACGCCAGGCGTCTGTTTTGTCACCCGAGGGCCGGGCGTTGCCAACGCGTCGATCGGGATTCACACCGCCATGCAGGACAGTTCGCCGCTGCTGGTGTTCGTCGGCCAGATCGGCACGGACATGCGGGGCCGTGAGGCGTTTCAGGAGATCGACTATCGGGCCATGTTCGGTACGGTGGCCAAGTGGGCGGTCGAGATCGACGACGTCGCTCGCCTGCCTGAACTCCTGGCCAGGGCGTGGACGACGGCGCTGACCGGGCGTCCCGGTCCGGTGGTTATCGCGCTACCGGAGAACATGCTGAGCAGTCGGACCGACGCTGTGCCCCTGTCGGGCGCGGCGGTGTATGCCGAGCCCGCACCCTCGTCCGCGGCCCTGACGCGCGCGTGCGACATCCTGACCGGTGCGCAGCGTCCGCTGATCCTGTACGGCGGGTGCAACTGGACCGAAAAAGGCCGCTCGGCGCTGCAGTCCTTTGCCGAAGCCTCCGACATCCCCGTGGTGGCCGTCTTCCGCTATCAGGATCAGTTCGACAATCATTCGCCAAGCTTCTGTGGTGAAGCCGGCGTCGGCATGGTGCCGTCAGTCAGCAAACTGATCGCCGATGCAGACGTGATCCTTGCCCTGAACAACCGCTTCGGCGAAAACTCGACCGCAGGCTATACCTTGCTGGACGTACCGATGCCCCGCCAGCGCCTGATCCACGTACACGGTTCGGATCGGGAACTCGGCAAGATCCATCAACCCGAACTGGGTATCCAGGCAGGGCCGAACGCGTTTGCCGAGGCGGTGGCCGCCATGCCGGTTACCGGCGGTTGGGCCGACTGGCGTGCCGACGGTCGGGCGGCCTACGAAACGGGTCTTGATCTGCCCGACCTGCCGTCGCCGGTCGACATGGGCAAGGTTACCGCTCATCTGCAAGCGGTGTTGCCCGCCGACGTGATCCTCACGAACGGCGCCGGCAATTTCACGGTATGGCCGAACAAGTTCTTCAAATTCGGACCCGAGGCGCGCTTGCTGGCCCCGCAATCGGGTGCGATGGGCTATGGTCTGCCGGCCGCCATCGCCGCCAGGATCGCCTTCCCCGAGCGGACGGTCGTCTGTTTTGCGGGCGACGGTGATTTCCAGATGAATTGCCAGGAGCTTGGCACTGCCGTACAGGCCGGTGCGCAACCGATCGTGCTGATTCTGAACAATGGCATCTACGGCACTATCCGCGCGCACCAGGAACGGCATTATCCGGAGCGCGTATCGGGCACTACCCTGGTCAATCCCGATTTCGCGGCACTGGCCAGAGCGTATGGCTATCACGCCGAACGAGTAGCGACAACAAAGGACTTTGCCGCCGCCTTCGAACGGGCGCTGGCATCGACCACGGGCGCGGTCCTCGATCTGCACATTTCCGCGGAAGCGGTGACGCCGCGGGTCACCCTGACACAGATGCGCGAGGCGGCATTGCAACGGCAAGGCGACGCATGAGCATGCCTCAGGGCGTGCGCCTCGGCGCTGACATCGGCGGCACCTTCACGGATATCGTGCTGGACGTCGGTGGGCACCTGCATTCGTGCAAGTTGCTGACCGACTATGCCACTCCGGAGCAACCGATCCTGGACGGCATCGCGAACGTGGCAGACCAGGCGGGCGTCACGCTGGACGAGATCGGTAGCGTCATTCACGGCACCACGCTTGCCACCAACGCCTTGATCGAACGACGCGGCGCACGGACGGCACTGATCACCACGGAGGGCTTCCGCGACGTGATCGAGATGCGCACAGAAAGCCGCTTTTCACAATACGATCTGAACATTCAGCTGCCCGTTCCGCTGATTCCACGCGAACACCGCTTCACCGTCAAGGGCCGGATCGACGCTCAGGCACAGGAGCTGCAACCACTCGACGAACCGGCGCTGGAACGGCTTGCCGTCGTTGTCGACAGCGGTGGCTTCGAGTCCGTCGCGATCGGCTTCATCCACTCGTATCTGAACGCATCGCACGAGCAGCGCGCGCGCGACATCCTGGCGACACGACTCGATCTGCCGATCTCGATCTCGAGCGAAGTCTCGCCGCAGATGCGCGAGTTCGAACGCTTCAACACGGTCTGCGCCAATGCCTATGTGCGCCCGCAGATGGAATCCTATCTGTCGCGTCTGCAGCGGCGTCTGGCGGAGCAGGGTGCGGCCTGTCCGGTCTTCATGATTCACTCCGGGGGAGGATTGATATCCGTTGAGACCGCGGCGGCCTTTCCGGTGCGCCTGGTCGAATCCGGCCCGGCGGGCGGTGCGATCTTCGCAGCCGATGTGGCGCGCCGTTTCGGACTGAACAAGGTCGTCAGCTACGACATGGGTGGCACCACCGCCAAGATCTGTCTGATCGAGAACTTCCAGCCTGGCACCGCACGCTCCTTCGAGGTCGCGCGTACCGCCCGCTTCGCCAAGGGATCGGGCATGCCGATCTCGATCCCGGTGATCGAGATGATCGAAATCGGCGCGGGCGGCCATCGCCCGGGGCGTCGGTGACAGGCTGAGTCTCGATCCGTTGGCGGCGGCTTTCGGCATCGCCGAGGTGGTCGACGAGAACATGGCCAACGCCGCGCGTGTGCATGCAGTCGAACAGGGCAAGAACATTGGCGACAACGTGATGATCGCCTTTGGCGGAGCCGCCCCCTTGCACGCGGCACGCCTCTGCGAAAAGCTGTCGATCGACCAGTGCCTGATCCCGCAGGGTGCCGGCGTCGGCTCGGCCATCGGTTTTCTCAGGGCACCCTTCGGCTACGAGTCGCTCGCCTCGCTGGTCGTGCGACTGAGCGCCTTCGATCCCGCCTCGATCAACACTCTGCTTGACGCGTTGAAGACGACGGCCGAGAGCTTCGTGCGCACCGGTACCGACGACCGGATCGAGCGCGAGGTCGTCGCTTTCATGCGTTACGTCGGGCAGGGTTGGGAGATTCCGGTCGGCTTGCCGGACCGCGACTTCACCGCGGCGGACGCCGAGCTGATCGACGCGGCCTTCCGGGCGCGCTATGCACAGTTCTTCGGCCGCGCGATCGACGGACCGGAGATCGAGTTCGTCACCTGGTCCGTCAAGGTACAGGGCGTGCGTCAGCGACCGGATGCCGTCACGTTCACGAGCGACGGGGTATCGCGTGGACTCGGGACGTCGCGCGCGGTGCTCGACCCGGCCAGCGGTGCCGAGCTCGAAACGTCGATCGTCGAGCGCGAGCGGCTGGCGGGTGGTGATCGCATCACCGGCCCTGCGGTGATCGTCGAACCGGAGACCTCTACGGTCATCACCTCGCCATTCGATGCCGTGATCCAGACCGACGGTACGATTCTCCTGATTCGGAAGGGATTTGACCATGTCGCACGTTGATCAAATCCGCCTGCAGGTGATGTGGAATCGCCTGATTTCAGTGGTCGAGGAACAGGCCATGACGCTACTCCGCACGGCCTTCTCGACCAGCGTGCGCGAGGCTGGCGATCTGTCCGCCGGTGTGTATGATGCCCGCGGCGCGATGTTGGCGCAGGCGGTCACCGGCACCCGCGGACATGTGAATACGATGGCCGAGGCGGTCGGCCATTTTCTCGCCGAGATTCCATTGGCCGACAGATTCCCGGGCGACACCTATGTCACCAATGATCCGTGGCTGGCGACCGGCCATCTGCACGACATCACCATGGTCACGCCGGTCTTCAAGGACGACAAGCTGATCGCCTACTTCGCCTGCACCGCCCACGTGGTCGATGTTGGCGGGCGCGGCTTCGGCGCGGATGGCAAGTCGGTCTACGAAGAAGGCTTGCAGATTCCGATCATGAAATTTGCCGATCGCGGACGGGTGAACGCGGATCTGGTGCGCTTGCTGCGGGCCAACGTGCGCGAGGCGAACCAGGTCGTGGGCGATTTCTACTCGCTGGCGGCCTGCAACGATGTCGGTCGGATGCGCCTTCTCGAGATGCTGGACGAGATCGCCATGCCGGATCTGATCAAGCTGGGCGAGTTCATTCTGTCGCGCACGCGCACAGCGATCATGGAGCGCATCGCGGCCTTGCCGAAGGGCCGCTGGTCTAACGAGATGCTGACCGACGGTTACGACCAGCCGATCAAACTGGTTGCTGCGGTGTCGATCGAAGCGGAACGGATTCATGTCGATTTCGTCGGCTCTGCCGCGATGAGTCGGTGGGGTATCAACTGCCCGTTGATCTACGCCAAGGCTTACGCCTGTTATGCAATCAAATGCGTGGTAGCACCGGACATTCCGAACAACGCTGCGTCGCTGGCGGCCATCGACGTCTCGTCACCGGTCAACATCGTCAATGCGGAACGGCCGGCGCCGGTCAGCCTGCGCCATGTCATCGGGCACATGGTTCCGGATCTCGTGCTGGGCGCGCTGGCGCAAGCGCTGCCGGGACAGATCCAGGCCGAAGGGGCCGGTGCGCTCTGGAACGTGCACCTGTCGGTACGACCCGCGCCGGGGCATTCTGCGCCGGGCGAGGCGGGCGGGGCGGGGCGGCGTGCCGAGGTGCTGATGTTCAATTCGGGTGGCATGGGCGCGCGGCCGACGCTGGACGGTCCGAGCGCCACCGCGTTTCCCTCCGGCGTCCAGACGATGCCGATCGAAGCGACCGAACATGCCGGACCGATCGTGATCTGGCGCAAGGAGCTGCGGCCGGATTCGGGCGGTGATGGCGAGTATCGCGGTGGTCTGGGGCAGTGCATCGAAATCGCGCCTGCCGAAGGCCATGAGTTCGAGTTCTCGGCCATGTTCGACCGTGTCGACACAGCGCCTGCCGGTCGTGCAGGCGGACTGCCCGGCGAACCCGGGCGCGTGAAGCTCGATGACGGTACCGCGCTGCGCTCCAAGGGTTGGCAGTTCGTCCCCACTGGCAGGCGGCTCGTTCTGGAGGCGCCCGGTGGCGGCGGCTATGGCGAGCCATCGCGTCGGCTGGCTGAACAGCGAGCCGACGATCGGCGCAAGGGCTACGTGACCGACGAGAACGAATGACCCGCATCGCAACCCATCCCGGAAGGCGATCGATCAGCAACCGCGACGCATTACGCCAGTCGTGCGGCTGCCGTCAGCGAGCGGATCGTCGCGGCCGGGGCGGTGTGCTGAGACGGTTCAGCGGCGCAGGATCAACGCCCAGCGACCGATGTTGACCAGATCGGCCAGTGCGCCGGCGAAGTAGGTCCACGCGGCTGCCTTCAGCACGCCGCGCACCGCCGGCAGATCGTCCTCGGCGACGTACTCGCCCGCGGCGAGGATCGGCATCGCCTTGCCGAAGCTCGCATCCCATTCCTCCGGCAGCACGATCAGATAGGCGAGTGCGCCGGCGAGCTGCAGCACCAGGCTCAGCGCGACGACGCCGACCATCGCCGCCGGTGCCACTACGATCGCGACGACCGGCAGCGCGGCGAGCAGGAGGATGCCCGCGCGCTTCAGCGTGTTGGCGAGCGGCAGCCAGCGCGAGCGCAGCCGCGACACGGGCTCGTTGCGGGCGAACTGGATCGCGTGTCCGATCTCGTGCGTCGCGACGGCGACGGCCGCGAGCGAGCGTCCGTCGTGGTGTGCCGCTCCCAGCCGGACGGTGCGCGTCGTCGGATCGTAGTGATCGCGACCCGTGTCGGTGCGCTCGACCGTCACGCCGTCGAGTTCGAGACGCTCGATCAGGTGGCGGGCGAGCTCGGCGCCGGTACCCGGCAGATCCGCCCGCTCGGCCCCGTGGCGGCGCAGCACATGCTGCACCCACAGGCTCGGCGCCCAGGCGAGAAGGAGCAGCAGCGCGGTCAGGATGATGTAGTGCATGACGGGCCGGGACGTCCGGTGGTGATCGGGTCAGTCTGGCATGTCGTGCGACGAGTTTGCGACGGCAACGACTCTGGAACCGAGAGCCTCGGCCAGCCTGGCTGCGTCACTTGCCTGCTGCGGCGAGCACGAATGCAGCACCCTCGTGATCCGCTGTTGCACGGCAATCGGGGTATTGCGAACACCCGCGAAAGAGCCCTTTTGGGCCCTTCCTTGTAATCAAGCGACCCTTGCCACAGGCCGTGCAGGGCGGTGCGCTCGACTCTGCGATCCTCACTCCTTCACGACCGATCCGATCGATCTCCTCTCGCAGGTAGTCGCCGACGCCCGTGAGAAACGCCTGGATGGAGGTTTCGCCGCGCTCGATCTGCTTCTGCTGCTCGTGCCAGAGTGCCGTCATGTCAGGCTCGGTCGCGCGGGCCGGCAGCGTGTCGTGAAAAGCCCGCCCGATCGGTGTACTCATCACGCGCTTGCCGGTCTCGTCGATGTAACCGCGCTTGATCAGCTGCGCGATGATCGCACTCCGGGTAGCGGGCGTTCCGATCCCGCCGTGCTCGCCCTTCTTCTCGCTGTCCTTCTCGATCAGAAGAGCCCGGATGCGCGGATCTTTCACGTATTTCGACACTCGCGCGAGGTCCTCGAGCAAACTCGACATCGTGTAGTAGGGCGGCGGTTTCGTTTCCTTGTCGATCACCCGGCTGCGCGTACACCGGAGCTTCATGCCGGTTTCAATCCATTCAAGATCCCGCTCGAGCTCGTCGTCCTTGCTCGTCGCCGAATTCACCTTGTCGTGTCGATACAGCCGCTTCCAGCCCGGATCCACCGTCACCCGTCCGGTGGCCGCGAAACAGTGCCCCTCGACTATCACCTCGACGCGGGTTGCGCGAAAGCGTTCTGGCACATGGAACTGTGCGATGAAGGCCCGTGCGATTAGTTGGTAGATGCGCGCCTCGTCGGTACTCAGCGAAGCAACAGAGCCGTGTCGCGCCGTCGGCACGATCGCATGGTGTGCAGTGACGTGACGCGAATCGAATGCGCGGCTCTTGATGGACGTATCACCCGCAGCCACCGCTCGATTGAAAGTCGGCGCCGTCGCGGCGATCGCGGCGAGCACGGCTGGCGATTCGGGATGCTGCTCCTCCGACAGATACCGGCAGTCGGAGCGGTTGTAGGTGATCAGCTTGTGCCGCTCGCGCAGCGACTGCGTGATCGCAAGCGTCCTGTCGGGTGCCAGTCCGAACTTGCGGCTCACGTCCGCCTGCAGGCTCAGCAGGTCGTAGGGCAGGGGAGGCGGTGTTCGCTTCTCTTTAGTGCTCGCCTTCGACACGGTGCCGGTTGCGCCGTCAATCTGCTGCGCGATGCGCTCGAGCTCCACACGGTCGATCACCCGCCCGCGTTCGTCGACGGGGACCTCCGGGTTCGGTAGGTACTTCGCATCGAGCTTGCCGTTATTTCCCTTCAACCGAGCCTCGAGCTCGAAGTACGCCTGCTTCTCGTGGCTCTCGTGCGCGCGGTCGCGGCGGACCACCAGTCCGAGGATCGGCGTCTGCACCCGGCCGACCGACAGCACGCCGATCTCGCTGCCGGCCTTGCGGGCGGCGAGCGTGTAGCCGCGGGTAAGGGTGTAACCGTAACGCTGATCGGCAGCGCTGCGCGCGAGAGCGCTTCGGTAGAGACCCTGGAAGTCGTTGTTGTCCTTGAGGTTGGCAAGTGCGCGGCGGACCAACGCCGGATTCAGATCGTTGATCAGCAGCCGCTGCACCGGAGCCTGGTTGCCGACATGGCGCAACACGGTCTCGACCAGCAGCTGGCCCTCGCTGTCCGGGTCGCCCGCATGAATCACGATGCCTGCACCCGCGACAAGCTTGCGGATCAGATCGAGTTGCTCTCGCTTGTCGGCGATCGGCTTGTGCTTCACTGGCCAACGAAGCGGCAGCCGATCAAAACGCCATTCGCTATCAGCCGGGTCGTGATCCTCTGGATCGGTCAGCTCGAGCAGATGACCGAAGCACCAGGTGACGACATCGTCGCCGCACCGAATATGGCCACGCCCGGCCCGCCCGTTGCCGAGCGCATCGGCAATGGCGCGCCCAAGCTCGGGCTTCTCGGCGACGATCAGTCGCTGGTGGCTCGTGCTCACTCGTCAGCTATCGTGCAAAGGATTTCCATGCCGGCTGGATTCACGTATCGGTGATATCTCAAGCAGGGTTCGAACTGATAATAATACCAGCTTCCCGGTAGGTGTCTCGGTAAGAGTTGTCCGGTCAATCAAGTCAATGGCAATGAGTAAGTCAATGACAATGAGTTTGCGCAACCGGAAGGATCCGAGAGCCGATCTTGACGAGAGTCGATCCTGGTTTATCTAACGTGCTTCGAGCTGCTGCGGGTCGGGCTCGCGTACACTTGATCGCACTTCCTCGGCGCGCCCAGACCCGCCGTCGCTACAGGAGATCGTGATGTTGAAGGCAATGAAGTATTTGGCAGTACACAGTAGGATTCAGGTCAGGGGGATTCAGGACAGGGGGATTCAGGACAGGAGGAATCAGGCATGAGTGATCCCGTGCGCGCATCGAACATGCCGCTTCCTGTCGATGTGGAAGAGGGTAAGGACTACTACTGGTGCTCTTGCGGGCAGAGTAAATCCCAACCCTTCTGCGATGGTTCGCACAAGGCTGAGGGGGAGTTCTCACCAGTGAAGTACACCGCCGATGCCACAGAGAAAGTGTTCTTCTGCGGCTGCAAAGCCAGCGGCAATGCCCCGCTGTGCGACGGTTCCCACGGGTTAGCGACCTGATCGTCGAGTTCAGGGCCCCGGTCGTGTCATCCGGCGCGCCCGGCGTTTAGGCGGGCAGACGTCATGCGTGGGACGAGGGTCGGTCGGCACATCGCTAATTCGTTGAGCTGCAGCCTCTACCCGTCGCTCGTTCGAGCACACCGTTAGCACCACCGACAGCATCACCTCCGTCACTCAAGGTCTCGACCGAACAGACCCACGCAACAAACTGATCCGGGCGTAGCAGCACAAGATCGCTCTCGTAGGCGGCGCGTGCGGGTGCATTTGCATCGCGTACGATTGTGAGCGGCGCCAGTTGCTGCATCCACTCGGCCACGAGCTGATTGGCGCGACGATGTTCAGTCGTCGAAAATCGTCGCGTGAGCCCCGTAGGGTACTCCGACAAGGCCGCAAGCTCCTCGATTCGCTGCATGATCCTTGCGCCGGTGCCCGGTCTGAGAAGTGCCATTGGTTACCCCGCTTCCTGGTCGTCGGGTTCCTAGTGTCGTGTAACAAGCAGTGTGTTCATATAATCGCTTTTCGTGCGCGGCCTACTTTCTCAAGTATTTCCTCAGCAGTTTTCGTCCAGGTAAAAGGAATCGGATCGTCATTGTGATTGGCGATGTACTGCGTGAGTTTCTCCTCCAGATCCTGCACGGATGTGAAGACGCCGCGCCGAATCGCTTTCTCTGTGATGTGCCCGAAGAATCGCTCAACCAGGTTCAACCATGAGGAGCTCGTGGGGATGAAATGCAGTGTCACGCGCTTGTTTCGCTTCAGCCAGTTCTTCACTTTCTGGTGCTTGTGTGTAGAGTAGTTGTCAACGATTACATGTAGTTCCAGTTCGTCGGGCGTTTGTCTTTCCACCGTTTTTAGAAACTGCAGGAACTCCTGATGGCGATGCCTTTGCTTGCATTCGCCGATGACCTCGCCAGTCGCGACGTCCAGGGCCGCAAACAGTGTGCTGGTACCGTTGCGCTTGTAGTCGTGTGTCATGGTGCCCGCGCGCCCTTTCTTCATCGGCAAGCCCGGCTGAGTCCGATCCAGTGCCTGTATCGAGCTCTTCTCATCGACACAGAACACCACGGCATTTTCTGGCGGATCAAGATACAACCCGACAACGTCCTCCAATTTTTCCTGAAAGTTCGGATCATTGCTGACTTTGAACTGCTTGATCAGGTGCGGCTTGAAGCCACAGTCGCGCCAGACCCTGGAGATAAACATGGGGTTGGTGCCAAGCTCCTTCGCCAGCGTCCTTGTGCTCCAGTGGGTGGCGTTTTTCGGCTTCTCATTGGTCGTCATTTCGATGACGCGTTGGCGAAGTGCTGCGTGCTCGTCACTCCCGGTACCACCGGCTGTGGCGCCGCGCGGCAAATCTTTCTCGATACCCTGCAAGCCGTTGTCGTGAAATCGCTTGCGCCACCGCGAAGCCTTGTGGGCACTCACAGGCATCACCTCTGCGATTTCACCGTTGGTCAGCCCTTCGTCTGCCAGCAAGATAATGGATAGACGCTCCTTCATTCGCGCTTCGGTCTTGCCACTACGACAAAGCCGGTGAAACTCGGCCCGTTCTTGATCGGTCAGGTTAATCAGCGCTGGAAGAGGCATACAAGTCACTCGCTTCGAGATTTTCTACAATATACCACTTTGAATGCACTGCGCGTTACACTACACTAGCATTCTCGGCTCGTTCTCAGAAAGGAACGACAGTGCTTTGTTAAAAGCAAATCACATGGTTTCACTAGCGTAAGCCAACGATATGTCGCGAAGTTCCGGTTGAGCATTTGCCCGCTCGACTGACCGTAAACCGATACGCTTGCCATCGTGACCGCCTGCGGGGGATTTTTTGCGCGACATTTTACAAGACATGTTGTAGCGTCCCGTCGTTGGATCGATCTATCGAGAATGCCGGTACCACCACTGTATTGTGCAATTGGCGGCACTGTAGGCTACGCGAGTTTCGTTTTCGCCAAAGGGATGGCAGACAGTGCGATCAGCGACGTGAAGCTGGTACACGTCAGCGCCAACGAAACCAAAGAGACGGTCGTCGCGCTTCTGTTCCTGGCCACTGCCATCCATATCTGGAAGACCACGGGCAGACGGCTCGACAGCGCGCTAGCTAGAAACCCGAGTGCGCCCGCTGTCGGGCAGCGAGAAGGAAGACGCCGGGTGTTCAACGGCAGGACACAGCACTGACGGCACCGACACATGTGCCAATCGCCGCTCGACCGTTGGGTCTTTAAAATGTACAGAGTGGCTGATACCTCAGTGACGAGCGATCGACGGACGGTGCGCCGGCCACCCGAGATCGGCCTCGAGCTGTGCGCCGAGTCGGAGCAGGATATCCTCGCGATTCGGCGCGACGACGAGCTGCATGCCGATCGGCAGCCCGTCTCTCGACGACCCCACCGGCACAGACGCGGCCGGTTGACCGGTGTAGTTCCACGCGCCTGTGTACGGGTACACCCGCGACATGCCGAGCAGCGTGCGCAGCGCTCCCTTCCCCTCCCAGTGTCCGATCGGCGGGGCCGGGGTGCCGGTGCTCGGCATCATCACGACGTCGACATCGTCGAAGATCACGTTCAGTCGCGCCGCGTGTCTCACCTCGTTCGAGACCGCACGCTCTCGCAGCGCCTTAGGGATGGCACGGCCGAGCCGAGCGAAGCCCCTCGTCCGCCGCTCGAGGCGATCGGGGTGCGGCACGTCGCGGATGTCGTCGAGCACACCGCACAGGTAAAGCACGGCCGCGTCGTCGCCTATCCGTCTCCAGTCGGGATCGCGGGCGATGACCTGGTGGCCAAGGGCGGCGAGTCGGGTGGCAGTCGCCTCGGCCACCGCCTCGACGTCGGCACCCAGGACCGGCGGCAGCAGCGCCCGCGGACAACTCGTGGTCCAGGCGATCCGCAGCCGTCCAGGCTCCTCGCGAGCGATCTCGGAAAACGAACGATCGAATGCGGGCGGCACGTGGGCGTCGCCCGCGACACGGCCGCTCGCGACATCCAGCCACAGCGCTGTGTCGGCGACGTGGCGGGACACGCAGCCGGCCACCGACAGTCCTCGCCAGTGACAACCGAGCGGGGCGAGACTGATCCGTCCCCGCTGCGGCTTCAGACCGAACAGTCCGTTGTGCGCCGCCGGGATGCGGATCGAGCCCATGCCGTCCGACGCGGATGCACATCCGATCAGTCCGGCGGCGACCGCCGCACCCGAGCCGCCGCTCGATCCGCCCGGTGTGCGGGCGAGCCTCCAGGGGTTGCGGGTGACGCCGTGCGCCTCGCTCTCGGTGAAGCCGCAGATCGCCAGCTCTGGCAGGTTGGTCTTGCCGATGACGATCGCTCCGGCCGCACGCAGCTTGCGCACCTGCTCGGCGTCGCCGAGGGCCACGCGATCGAACGCCGCCGTGCCGTGCATGTTCACGGTGCCGACGAGATCGACATCGTCCTTGAATGCGACCGGCACGCCCAGCAACGCTGCGGACTCTCCGGCGGCGACACGCCGGTCGGCGTCCACTGCCGCTGTTCGGGCCTCGTCGGCCAAGACGCAGCGAAAGGCGTTCAACGCAGGGTCCAGACGTTCGATCCGTTCGAGATAGATCTCGGTCAGCTCTCGCGAGGACACCTCACGGCGGCGGACGAGGTCGGCTTGCCGGGCGATACCGGCGAAGGCGAGATCGACAGAGTCCATCGCACTAGCCTAGCAGGGGCATCTGTGGAGAACGGGAAAATTCGTACCGCAAAAAACAAACCTTCCAAGTCATTTGCTTCGCTGTCTTCAGGCTACGGCGCCGGAGCGCCATGAACCACAGACGGCTCAGCTCATACCGGAATTGGTTCAGTGAGTTGAGGTTGTTCGGCACCGCGAAGTATTGGTAATACCCTTGCACGTCTTTCAGGGCAATTAGACCGACGGAGCCTTCCAGTCACTTAAGAGGGCGAGATGGCCTACCGCCCGAGTCTTGTCGACATAGCGCGCGTCGGCTGTGACGAAGATGCCACCACCCATCACCGCGACGGCGTGGTACGCCGCATCGGAAAAAGTCACGCCGTTTTCGCGGGTCAGCTCGAGTGCAATGTCGAGCCAGCGACCGGACGCGGGAGACACCTCCAGGTCGAGCTTCATCAACGCGTTCATCCACTGCCCCGAGTGTTCCGGAAACTGTCTCGAGACCGTGTTGCCGGCCTCGTACACCCACAATGCAGGCACGACCGCGTAAATGTGGTTGTCGATGATGGCATCTAGCAACATCAGCGCGCGGTCGGCCTCGGGTTCGTCCTCAGAAGGGAGAACCCACTTGAGGATCACCGAGGCGTCAGGAACGACGAGCGGCAGGGTCACCGTTCGTATCGCCCCCGATCCTCGCGTACCCAACGCACCACATCCTCGGTGCTGACTGACGGCAGGGCGCGGCGAAGGGAATCAAACTCGGTTCGAGCATCCTGACGCTGACGCTGCTTCAACCACTCCCGAAGCGCATCGTTCAGCGTGCGGCTGCGCTCGCCCGACGGGATCTGGCTGAGCAGCTCCCACGTGTCGTCGTCGATCATCATGTTTATGCGGCGGCTCATCGCTTCATACCTGCGCGTCATAGTGTGTACCTTACTACACACTGGTATCATGACACGTCTGTACTTTGGATCGGTGACTCTCTGTCATTGTTCGTGAAATTACGGAGTGGCGAACGACCTGCGTCGTTGACGTCAATCTGTTCACAGGCGAAAACTCGACTACGATCAAGCACAGTTCATCTTCTGACCTGACGAGCTTCCGACCCGATGGACCAGACGAACCTTGCTAACGACATCTGGCAGATCGCCGAGCTACTGCGGGGTGACTTCAAGCAGTCCGAGTACGGCCTCGTCATTCTGCCGTTCACCGTCCTCCGCCGCCTCGAGTGCGTGCTCGAGCCGACGCGCGAGGCGGTGCGAAAGCGCCACAAGGCGATCGCCGAAAAGGGCTACGACCTCGATCGGATGCTTACCCGGGCGAGCGGTGTGCCGATGAAGGACAGCGGTCTCGACGCAGAGCAGTTTCGACAGCTGAGCGACGGATCGTGAGCGCGGAAGATGTCGTGTTCGATGACGCGGAGCTCGACGCCTTCTGCCGCCGTCATCACATCGCGCGTCTCGCGCTGTTCGGCTCACACCTGCATGGCACCGCGACGGCGGACAGCGACGTGGACTTGCTGGTCGAGTTCGAGGACGGACACATCCCCGGGCTCATCGCCATCTCGTTGATGGAGATCGAGCTTTCGCAAATGCTGGGAGATCGCTCGGTCGACCTTCGGACGCTCGGTGATCTCTCCCGACACTTCCGCGACGAGGTCGCCGCATCTGCGCATACCCGATATGCGCGCTGACGACAAGTCACTCGGCGTATTTGCAGCGATTGGCCGGTCTGAGCAATTTGCATTGGTTCTGCGGAGCTGCCAAGCATCGCACTCGAGTTTGACTGTCGTGCAATTCACTGCTAACAAGGTAGATCAGGGGTCAGCAAGGACCTCGTGAGGCGCCAGCCCAATCTTGCATCCTTCAAACCTATCCGTGGAGGATGCCCCGATGGCGTCGTACATGAAATCTCCGTTTCCGCTCTTGCGCGACTGGCGGGAACACCCGATTGTCCCGTTTTGCTCGATGTGCGCATCGATGAAGACTTCGATGACGATCCTCGACTGATCCCGAGCGCTGTTCGCCAGCCTTTCCAGGACGTGCTTGATGTGGTCAGCGATCTCGCAGGCCGTCCGGTGATCGTATATTGCCAAAAGGGCCTGAAAATCAGTCAAGGTGCCGCCGCAATCTTGCGCTCCGCTGGCGTCAAGGCGGAAGTCCTTGAAGGCGGACATTTTGCCTGGCGGGATGCCGGATATCCCATGGTTCTGGCCGAAAAACTGCCGCAACGCGATGCAAACGGACGCACGGTCTGGGTATCGCGTCACAGGCCAAAAATCGACCGAATTGCGTGTCCCTGGCTCATTCGCAGGTTCGTTGATCCAAAGGCTCAGATCCTGTTCGTAGCGGCATCGCAGGTCACGGATGTGGCCAATCGATTCAATGCCACCCCCTTCGACATCGAGGGCGTGTATTGGAGCCATCGTGGCGAGACATGCACCTTCGATACGATGATCGAAGAATTCGGCATCAGAAACGAGGCACTTGCAAGATTGGCACTGATCGTACGCGGCGCCGACACCAACAGGCATGATCTGGCGCCGGAAGCCGCAGGACTTCTGGCAGCATCGTTGGGACTGTCGCGAATCTACCGCGTAGACCTGGAGCAGCTCGAAGCCGGCATGATGCTCTATGACGCCTTTTACCGATGGGCGCGCGACGCTACGCAAGAGGGGCATGACTGGCCCGCCTCATCGACCAAGTCCTGAATCATGAGTGGTTCCGGCGACGTCCTTGTGGCCGCAAACCCCTCTCTTGCGGAAGCGACCAAGGTTTGGTGGAAGATCGGAATCCTGTCCTTCGGCGGCCCGGCGGCTCAGATCGCGCTTATGCACAAGGAGGTCGTTGAGGACCGTAATTGGCTTACCGAGCAGCAATTTCTCAATGCGCTAAGTTTTTGCATGCTTCTGCCCGGGCCGGAGGCGATGCAATTGGCGACCTATGCCGGATGGCGATTGCACGGCACTCTTGGCGGTTTGATCGCTGGATTGCTCTTTGTCGTTCCGGGCGCAGCCGTGATCATGACGCTTGCGACGATATACAGCATCTTCGGCAATGTGCCGATAGTCGACGCGCTGTTTTACGGGATAAAGGCCGCAGTCCTGGTAATCGTCGTCGAGGCACTTTTGCGGGTTGCCAGAAAGGCGCTTACGCAGAACATGCACTGGCTCATCGCGGCGCTGGCGTTCATCGGTATATTCTTCCTCTCCTTGCCTTATCCACTGATTGTTCTGGCGGCCGCGCTTGTCGGCTGGTTCATGGCAATCGCGGAAGAAGAGCACCAGAACGTCGATATGGCGCATGTTTCGGTCGGCAAGACGTTTGGCACGATTGTCACCTGGCTTGCAATTTGGCTGTTACCACTGCTGGCCCTGGGATGGCTGGGCGCACCGCAACTGCTTGTCGATGCGGGCAGGTTCTTTTCCACGCTCGCCATCGTGACGTTCGGTGGGGCCTATGCCGTTCTTGCGTACATGGCGCAAGATGTTGTTGTCCAGTTCGGCTGGCTGACCGCTGGCGAGATGGTTGACGCCTTGGGACTGGCAGAGACCACACCCGGACCGCTGATCCTCGTCACGCAATTCGTCGGTTTCCTCGCCGGGTTCAAGGAAGGCGGGCTTTTACTAGGCCTGAGTGCCGCTGTCGTTGCGTTGTGGGCGACATTTTCACCATGCTTTCTGTGGATATTTGCTGGTGCACCCTATATTGAATGGATTTCAAACCAACCAAGGCTGCGCGGCGCGCTCAAGGCGATCACGGCGGCCGTTGTTGGTGTCATCCTGAATCTCTCGATCTGGTTCGCACTGCATGTGCTGTTCGCTGACGTAAGCCGGCACAGGCTGGGTCCGATAACACTTTGGCGGCCTGATCTGGCTACCATCGAATGGCTGGCAGTGGCGCTGTTTTTCCTCAGCTGCTTTCTGGCCTTCCGGCTGCATTGGGGCATCATCAAGATCCTGCTGACTGCCTCGCTTCTGGGGGCCGCCCTGAGGTTGTTCCTGTGATGGTTGCCGCTCGCGCAGCGACTGCGTGATCGCAAGCGTCTTGTCGGGTGCCAATCCGAACTTGCGGCTCGCGTCCGCCTGCAGGCTCAGCAGGTCGTAGGGCAGGGGAGGTACTTCGTATCGACCTTGCCGTCATTTCCCTGGAACCGAGCCTCGAGCTCGAAGATTGAGTCAACGACTGAGGTCATGAATGCGGTTAGTGCCGATCAGGTGATTGATTGTTTGTTCGCTGTGCGATACTTCTGACGACCAAAGCCACACACGATCTGCCGTCATGCCGTCGCATGAGGAACTGGATGCTCGATCACTGGCCCTTCACAGGTTGGTCGTTCGAAAGATACGTCGCGAACCCGAACTGTTCGAAAACGTATTGGCAACGCTGACACGCTGGCAGTCAAGCGTTTCGCCCTCCGCCAGGCCTTATCTGACGGCGTGGGCTCGCGCTGCGCGCGAGGATGTCGAAGGTTGCCTTGAGCTTGCGGTCGAGGATTCCGAACACGCGACGGCGATGCGCCAGAGTTCTCCTTTTTGTGCTGTCTTGACGCACAAGGAACGGTTCGAATTTCTAACATCCTGGAAGCAGGG
>ENA-ORXM01000781-ORXM01000781.1-marine-metagenome-genome-assembly--contig:-NODE-781-length-49792-cov-4.470361_pt1 | contig 49792 bp, 59 predicted proteins | sample MGYA00237867_ERZ511480 | MGnify/ENA primary metagenome ERZ511480 (study PRJEB26309, sample SAMN06266103) | marine metagenome | isolation source: Algal blade | place: United Kingdom:Sidmouth, United...
ATAACCCCTCTCTTTCTTGCTGCTTCATATTCTCTTTCAGAGGTATTACTAAATAAACCTCCAATGATTAACGATACATTTTCTTGCTCGATTAATTCATCTATTTTTGCTACAGCTAAAGCAGGAACATTTTGACTATCTCTAACGAGAAGCTCAAATGGTTCTCCAATATTCTGGAGAGCAAGAGAAACTCCACTTAACACTTTGGTTGCAAAGTTCGCCTTATCTCCTGTTAGAGGTAAAACAATTCCAACCTTATTTTTATTTATTGCAGAAAAGAAATTAATCTCAGAATCATATTGAAGATAATCAGTACCAATAATACTTTGTAATTCATTGACAGAGTTTCTATCACCTCTTTGCTTTAAATCGTTTCGATAAGTTACAACTAACTCTCTCATCGCAAAATTATTTTTTTGATCCTTATATTGTTCGATAAACTTTTTTTGGTCTTCCTCTGGAAGCTTTAAAAAACTCCCTTTAAGTGCACTGAAATATTTACTATTTAAAACATTTCCTCTGTTTTGATCATTATTAAAATAATTAATCAATGCATGTATCTGCTCTTTTTCTCGCTTGAGTTTAACGGCAATAAAATAACTTAGAAGATGCTTTTTCTTTGCATCCTTATAGGTAACCTTTGCTGTATCTATTTGCTTTAAGTAACTTACTGACTTACTAATATTTGATTTTTTATATGCTGCTGCAGCTAAGTTTAGTAATAATTGATTTTTTAACTTCGAGTCCTCATTGGCAACTTTAGAATATGCCTTGTTAAATAATATTTCGGCCTTGGAAATTTTTCCCTCGTTAAAATAAACAAGACCCAGAATATTATATTTCTCAGCTTGTTCATAGACACTAATATCTTCATCCTTCAAAGAATTAAGAACCCCTCTGGCACTTTTATAATCTTTCTTTCTAAGATGTTGTTTTGATTGCTTTATATTATTTATAAAGACTTCACTATACCTCGAATCATAATCATCTTCTTTAACAAGAGTTGGTCTACTGGATTCCTTAGGAACATAAACTTTATCATTTTTAAAAGTGTCTCCACCTGCGCAAGAGAGAATAAATAATAAAATTAAAAATCTATAAATCATTTCGACCTTTTCTTACCTAGTGACATTTTTCCAGCACCTGTGAAACAAAGCCCTATAAAAATTATTAATAATTCCAAAGAATGAGAAATCTGATTATACCCATCATCTTCGTTTAAATGATACATGGTAGCAACCACCATAGTAAAAGCAAGCATCAAACAAGATGGAATATAGAAAACCCCTAAGACCAAAAACAATCCTCCAAAAAACTCTGCAAAGCCCGCAAGAAATCCAAACACTTCAGGAGCAAAGTTTACTCCTACATGAACCATTTGCGATCCCAACCATTCCCATTTATCAGGATTAAATAATTTAGGATACCCATGAACCATCATAGATCCACCAAGCCCCAACCTAATAATTAAAAGACCAAGATCTTTCATACCCCTCCTTAAATAAAGACCATTTACTTCACAGTCTCAGCTAACTTATTTACAAAAGTATAATGATTAATCATGACTTCGAAAACATTGGAAACTCCTTTAATCTAGATGATTACTTTAAAGCTCGTGAAAAGACTTTAGAGATATTAAATAAAATCTCAAGAATGATTGTTCCAGGTATAGACGAACCAACAGGTACAGAGATGATTAAAAGTGAACTAAATAGAGCTGGGTGCCAGAGGTTCTGGCATCCTATTAAGTTCAGAATTGGAAAAAATACTCTCAAGAGCTTTAAAGAAAAATCTGACCTTAGCATTATCCTTAAGCCAAACGATCTATTTTTCATAGATATTGGCCCCGTTTTTTTTAAGCACGAAGCAGACCTTGGTAGAACTTTCCAAGTTGGTAATAATGATGATCATCAAAATATCATAAATACATGTGAGAAGATTTTCTTTGAAACGAAAGAAGTGTGGAAAAATAAAAAGCTATCTGGAAGTGATCTTTACGAATTTGCTCATTCCATCACAAAAAACTATGGCTATGAATTTAACTTTAACATGCTTGGCCACAGACTAGGTGATTTCCCACATGCACTTCATTACAAAGGTAATCTATTAGACTTTAATTTCACTCCCAAAGAAAATCTTTGGGTTCTTGAAATATTAATTAGAAATAAAGAAAATACTTTTGGTGCTTTTTATGAAGATATCCTTTAAGCTTTATGAAAAATATTTCAATCAAGGAGATTTATGAAATTTTTATTAGCATTTTGCTTATTTGCTGCAACTTTAACTTTTGCAAACAATCCTAAGATGGGTGTTCATGTTGGACTTAACAACCCTTTTTTCTCTGACGATCCTGAATCTACTGATCCAAATGATGAAGACAATTCTAAGATTGGACTAGACCTAGGAGCCTCTTTTTTATATGACATGGGACCCAGTTCTTTTCTAGGAGAAGTTTCTTATGTAACTTACAAAGAGGAATCTTTTGATGCTAGTGGGTCAATCACTTTTTCATATTTAGAGATTAGGCCTAATTATCTCTATAATATTCATCCACAATTTTTTGTTTCTGCGGGGCTAAATCTTGGAATTAAACTGAAAACGAAGGTGTGTGCAGATAACGAATGTATTGATTTTGGAGATTTTGTAAAAGTAGCACAGTCACTGGATCCAACAACTGAAGACCCAATCAAAAGCACAAGAGCTTCAATAAACGCTGGTATTGGTGGTAAATTTAATGCTGGTGCAATTACTATCTAACCTAAGCTGGTTTATGACTTTGCCATTAGTAATACTTACGAAGATGGCATAGAGTCAGGAAAAATCAATGCTCTAAAACTTACGATTGCTGCATTGTTTTAATAGAAATTTAACACTGAAGGATCTTATTGAAAAAGATCCTTCACCTTATCAAAAAACCCTTTCGACATAGGATTAGTCGTATGCCCAGACTTCTCTTCCAATTTAGCAAGCTCATCAAAAAGTGCTTTCTGCTCACCACTTAATTTAGAAGGCGTCTCAACAATCAAATTAATTATTTGATCCCCTGTTCCATGACCGCTTAAATGTGTAATCCCTTTATTGCGCAATCTCATTTTCTTTCCAGATTGAGTTCCTGCTTCAACTTTCACTATAACTTTTCCCGTTAAGGTCGGAACTTCAACTTCGGCTCCAAGAGCGGCTTGAGAAAAACTAATAGGAACGTCACAATAAATATCAAATTGTTCTCGATCAAAAATCGAATGCTCCACAACTCGAACATCTACATATAAATCTCCGGAAGGACCTCCTTTTAAACCAGGACTACCTTCACCACTTAATTTTAATTTTTGCCCGTCATCAATTCCAGCTGGAACCTTAACGCTTAATTTTGCTTTCTTTTTTACCGTTTGAACTGACATCCCTACACCATGGCATTGATAACAAGTCTGACTCATTGTAAAAAATCCTTGTTGCCTTCGAATCTCTCCAGCTCCACCACATGTCCCACAAGTTTCTGGATCCGTTCCTTCTTTCACAACTTCTTTTTGAATCACTACTTCTTTTTCACAACCAAAGGCCGCTTCTTCAAACTTAATATCTAATCTCGTATGATGATCCTTGCCTTTTACAGCTCGCTGACCACCTCGCCTTCTTCCACGACTTCCCCCTCCAGCTCCTCCACCAAAAAAATCACCAAAGATATCGCCAAAGACGTCTCCAAGATCTCCAAAGTCTCCAGATTGAAAGCCACCCATTCCCTGACCATTCATTCCTGCATGACCAAACTGGTCATAAGTTTTTCTCTTCTCATCAGATAATAAACAATCTGCAGCTTCACTTGCTTCTTTAAATTTCTTTTCAGCTTCAGGATTATCTGGGTTTCTATCCGGGTGATATTTAAGAGCTAACTTTCTATAGGCCTTCTTTATCTCATCTTTTGAGGAACCTTTTGATACACCTAAAATTTCGTAAAAATCTCGCTTAGACATTACTTTTCCTTAAAAATAAAAACGGCGCACTATAAAAGCGCGCCACTTATTTAACTAAATTCTCTTCTACTTAAACTTCTTTAAAGTCTGCATCAACAACATCTTCTTCTGCTGTCTTGCTCTCGCCTGCTCCACTACTATCAGCAGTTTCTGCTCCTGCAGCTTCAGCACCAGGAGCTTGACCTGCAGCATACAATTCTTGAGATATTTGATGAGAAACATTTTGTAATCTCTCGGTTGCAGCTTTAATCTCATCTAAAACTTCTGAAGTTAACTTTGTCTTAGCTTCAGCAATGGCCCCTTCTAATTCAGACTTCTTATCAGCAGGGATTTTATCTGGATTATCTTTAATCATTTTTTCAGATGAAAAAGCTAACGAGTCTAAATTGTTTCTAGCATCAACGATTTCTTTTTTCTTACCATCAGCTTCTCTATGAAGTTCAGCATCTTTCACCATTTGATCAATTTCAGCATCACTTAAACCAGATCCACCAGTAATTCTAATCTCTTGACTCTTACCCGTTGCTTTATCAATTGCTGAAACGTTTACAATTCCGTTTGCATCAATATCAAAAGTTACTTCAATCTGCGGTACTCCTCTTGGAGCTGGACTAATCCCAGCAAGATCAAACTTACCTAAAGTTTTATTATCATTAGAAAATTCTCTCTCCCCTTGTAATACGTGAATACTAACGGCCGGTTGATTATCTTGAGCTGTAGAGAAGACTTGTGATTTCTTTGCAGGAATCGTTGTGTTTTTCTCTATGATCTTTGTCATTACCCCACCAAGAGTTTCAATCCCAAGGCTTAAAGGAGTAACATCTAATAAAAGAACGTCTTTAACATCTCCTGCTAAAACTCCACCTTGAATAGCTGCACCAGCGGCAACAACTTCATCAGGGTTAACTCCTTTATTAGGCTCTTTTCCAAAGATTTCTTTAACTTTAGCTTGAACAGCTGGAATTCTTGTCGACCCACCAACTAAAATGACTTCATGAATCTCAGTAGTTGATAACCCAGAATCTTTAATTGCTGTATTACAAGGAATCGATAGTCTATCCACAAGACTTGAAATCAATTGCTCAAACGTAGCTCTTGTTAACGTTAAGTTTAAATGTTTTGGTCCCGATGAATCAGCTGTAATAAATGGTAGATTTATATCTGTCTGAGTCGTTGTTGATAATTCATGCTTAGCTTTCTCAGCAGCTTCTTTTAATCTTTGAAGTGCCATTTTATCATTTTTAAGATCTATACCTTGATCTTTTTTAAACTCAGCGGCCATCCAATCAATTAAAACATAATCAAAATCTTCACCACCTAGGAACGTATCCCCATTAGTAGATTTAACTTCAAAAACACCATCACTAGTTATTTCAAGTACTGAGATATCAAATGTCCCACCACCAAAATCAAAAACAGCAATGTTTTTATCTTTTTTCTCTTCTAATCCATAAGCAAGAGCAGCAGCTGTTGGCTCATTTATAATTCTCTTAACTTCTAGGCCTGCAATCTTTCCAGCATCTTTTGTTGCTTGCCTTTGAGCATCATTAAAATAAGCCGGAACCGTAATAACAGCTTCTGTTACTGGTTGACCTAAATAATCTTCAGCCGATTTTTTCATTTTCTCTAAAATAGCAGCAGAGATTTCTTGAGGAGAAATTTCTTTCCCATTTACTTTTACCCAAGCATCTCCATTATTATTTCCAAAGATCTCAAAAGGAGCTACTTCTTTAAAACGAGTAACCTCTTCATCAGTTGCTTTTCTACCAATTAATCTTTTAATTCCAAAAAGTGTTTTCTCTGGATTCGTTACAGCTTGTCTCTTTGCAACTTGTCCTACTAGTTTTTCTGAACTACTAGAAAAAGCTACAACAGATGGAGTTGTATTATGTCCTTCAGCATTTGGAATAATTTTATATTTTCCATTTTCCAACACTGATACACATGAATTTGTTGTCCCTAAATCAATTCCGATAATTTTTCCCATTATTTTCTCCTTACTTACTTACGATTACTTTTGATGCTCGAAGTACTCGACCATTTAAAATATATCCACTTTGTTCTTGTCTAATTACTTTGTTTTCTTTTTTCCCATCTTCTTGACCTATGGCCTCATGAAAATTTGGATCAAAGTCAATTCCAACTTTTGTTTCAATCTTTTCTAATCCATGATTTTTAAGCGTTGATAAAAACTGGTTATTAACCATATCTAAACCAACCACAATATTTTGAACTTGCTCATCTTTAACATTTCTCACTGCTTTTAAAGTAAGTTCAAAAGTATCAACAACTTGCACTAAATCGCTTAAAATTCCTTCAGTACCGAATTTAATAATCTGAGATTTTTCTCTCTCAAGTCTTTTTCGCAAGTTATCCATCTCAGCTGCCATGTAGAAGTACTTGGCCTTATAATCTACTTCCTCAGGTCCTTTTTCTTCAGAAACTTCAGTATTATCAGCTACTTGAGCTTCTTCATTGATGATTTTTTCATCATTCATTTCAGTATTATCCATCTTTTCTTCCATATTATTCATACTTATAACATGGGGTCACTTTCAATTGTGTCAAGATTTTGAGCGTAAGTATTTGTAATTTTAATCTTTTCAATACCGCGTTAATTACTTAGGATTTAGTAAATAGACTTTAAGACTCATTAAGAGGGAGGAAATTATGAAATTACTTATTACTTTGGCGTTACTAACTACGACGTCTTTCGCTGGAACTATTTTACCGAACATTAAATGGAACCAAATTGAAGCTAACAACACTGGTGCTGCTGCAGCTTGGGGAGATAGATCAAATGTCACTCTTCATGGAGACAGAAGCTCAGTTACAGATGCATGGAACTTCGGAGCTCAAGTTTTAGCAAGTTATGCTGGAGCCGCAATTGAAGCTGGCGTAATAGCTGGTCCTGATGGAGTTGATAATCAAATCTATGATTTAAATTTGGGGTATGTTGTTATGCCAAACTTATCTATTGGATTAGAGCTCAATTACCACAACTTGGATGCTCCACTTCCGGATCTATCTAGACCTTCACTTTCAGTAGGTTACAAACTATCTCATGGAATAGTTTTAGGAGCTGGTTTTGGAAGACAACATATCAATGGTCTTTCTGTTGATTCAAATCAAATTCACGCAGGTGTAGGTTACATGACGGAAAATTCTACTGATGAATTAGTACTAAAATATGCTCTTGAAGATGAAGATACTGCAACTGGTGCAATCTTTAATTCAGCTTGGGAAGTAGAGTTTGAGCATGTTTGTCACAACATGGTTGCTAAAGGTCTTCAAATGGCTGCAGTTGCAAATGTAGGAAAAGTTGATGGTGGAGATACTCAATGGAGTGTTCAACCAGAACTTGAATACATGGCTGCTACTCACTTCTTTCCAGGAGTTTTTGGTGGATATTCTGATGCAGGGGGAACAGCAGATGGTACATGGAATGCAGGTCTTTCATTAAGAAACGCGTATCATAACATGCAATGGCTTGCTAAAGCAGGTTGGACTGAGGGAGACAATTATCAGTTTGATATTGATCTTTCTTATATGTTCTAATTAAATTTTTTTAAAATAGGGGGCCATTGTTGGCTCCCTTATACTACTTTTCAAAAACTTCAGTGAATTTAATATCTTGATATATTCAATTAAAATTTGTAATAATTTTTAACTCATTTAAGGAGAGATAGATGAAATTTATACTTTTATTAACAGTACTTTTACCACTTTACTCAAATGCTCAAAGATCTAAGCGAGTTTATTGTGATTCATATCGCTCAAGCAATACAAGTGGTTACTCAATTTATAGAACTCGTGATCATAAAGATCTCGCCAACGCAATTTTCAGAGATCGTAGCACTTGTGAATTCTCTGCAGACACAACTAATAGATATAGATCTACAATGGTTTGTGCTCAGTATAAGAAAAACTCTAGATCAGGATTCTCGCTGTATAGAATTCGAGACAATAAAGACTTAGGAAATGCTCTCATTGCTAATATTGATGATTGTTACAGCTTTGTTAGATCCCAAGGTAATTCAAGGTCTGGTCTTTTTTGTTCAACTTATTATAATTCTCGTACTGCTAGTTCAGCATATTCAGTTTACCGATCAAGAGACAATAAAGATCTTGGAAAAGCGACTATAAGTAATATTGATACATGTAACCTGGCAGTTGAATCATCAAGAAATGGAAATTTTTGTTCTACCTTTAACAGTGGGGCAAAGTCTGGATATTCAATTTATAGTATCAAGACAGGACAAGATATTGGAACACTTATCTATAGTTCTATGGAAAACTGTATAAGAAATCTTTAACAACTCTCTCTTAAGTTAAGAACTATAAAGTATTCTTATGTTTTATAGTTCTTCTTTTAAATCTTCTAAAAAACGAAGTAATACTTCAGTTCTTTTACGAGCAAAAGATTTTCCTTTTTGAGTCTGTAACATGTCAGGTAGCTTTAATAACTTGGTATGAAAATGGTCTATAGCAAATTTCTTATCATCCAATTCCCTGTTTATTGCAAACGGATCATTAGAATCAAATAACTTACTACCCATCATCCCTGAAACATAGAAAACTCTAGCAAGCCCAATTGCACCTATGGCCTCCATTCTATCAGCATCTTGTACAACTTTAGCTTCATTTGTCTCTGGTTTAATATTAGCTGAAAAGGAATGAGTAAGTATTGCATGCTTTACTCTTTCAATTTTATCACGAGGAAAATCCATCTGACTTAAAATTTCAGCAGCTCTAATTGCAGCGTGTTCGGAAGACTTAGATCTATCTGGATGATTTTTAGGGTAACTTACTAAATCGTGAAAGTAACAAGCTGCTAAAATCGTAAGCTTATCATCATCTGGATCACAAATTTTTTCAGCCACATTCCAAACTCTTCTGAAGTGACCTATATCATGACTCCCATCAACAAAGTCTTTGCCAATAAAGTAGTTTTCAAATTTATCTCTCCATTGATCAATCATAACTCTCCTAAATTATTTTACTTATTAAAGAATCTAAAATTACAAATCCATGTTCATTAAAAATAAATCTATCACCTTTGAAACGTCCAAGGTTTCTTGCTCTCCAATTAGATAATTCATTTAAGGCTTGCTTGGAAAACTCTGAACAATCAATACCTTCCCTTGTTCTACTCATAGTGTATAAGCGTTCCAACTCCAATTGAGAGTGAGTTAAATTTTCTTCCAGAAAAGTCCCATCAGGTCGCCATTTAAACCGAAGACCTTTATCATTGACAAGCAGACCTGTCGCACTCGTCCCAAGTGCTATGTAAGAATCTTGCTTCCAGTATTTCCAGTTGTGAATTGATTCAAAGCCACTTTTTGCATAATTAGAGACTTCATATTGATTAAAACCAATCTCACTCATAACTTCAAAAACCTTTAAGTATTCTTGGCTTACTATTTCATCGTTCGGAATGAATTCAGAATGCGGATAGCTCTCGCCGACAGTCAGAATATACAAACTAATATGTTTGGGCCCAAAATCATTAATTTTTCGAAGCTCTGATTCAATATCTCTCTTTTTTCCTTTCTCTGGTAACCCAATCATAAAATCAACTGAAAAGTTCACACCAAGCTTAGAAAAAAAACTCAAAGTCTTTTCAATTTCTTCAAACTCATGTGATCTATCCAATATGGGAAAGATATCTTTATCAAAGGATTGAATTCCAAGAGAGAATCTATTTACACCAAAGTCAACTAATGACCTAATTGATTCTTCTTTAAAAGTCCCTGGATCAACTTCCATGGTAAACTCTCGTGGCGAAAAGTTAATCTTAAAGTAATCATGGAAAAAATCCACAAACCTAATAACATCTTCTCCCCAAAGACTTGGAGTTCCCCCACCAATATAAATAGTCTCTAAATCACCCAATGCAAAAGATTTAGACCTCAAAAGACTCTCAAGCGGCGTAAGGGAATCAATCAGGTATTTAAAGAAGTTTTTATTACTATTTGAATCAAAAACTTTTTTATAAAAATCACAATAGTTACACAAATGTAAGCAATGAGGATAATGAATGTATAAAGATTTCACTTCCATGGTATTGCCAGTATAATTGCTTTAATGAATATAATCGAAAAGAAAATTAATAATCTCAAAGTTTTTTTTATCCCTCAAAAAGGAGCGCCTTCTAATAGTGCTCAGTTTTGGTTTAGAGCAGGAAGTTCACTAGAAAATAAGTCCAATCAAGGAATAGCACATTTTTTGGAACATATGTTTTTTAAAGGAACGAAAAAAAGACCTGGTGCAAAAATTGCTCATGAAGTTGAATCTTTTGGTGGAGATATAAACGCATTCACATCTTTTGATTATACTTGTTATTACATCAACTCACCAAAAGCCAAACTCTCTAAAACAATTGAGATATTAATGGATATGGTTAGCAATCCTCTGTTTTCTCAAGATGAGCTGATTCCGGAAAGAGATGTCGTTTTTGAAGAATATAGACGATCGATAGATAATCCTCACCATTTTAACTTTCATCAAATTCAAAAAAACACCTTCTCTCCTGGTTACTCTCATCCAATACTTGGCTCTGAAAAAACTATTAAAAACTTTACAAGAAAACAATTAGTGGAGTTTAGAAAAAAATATTATAACACCAGCAATGCTGCACTCTTAATTTCTGGAGACTTTAATTCTACTACTAATTTTGAGAAAATTATTAAGAAATTTTCCATTCCAAAAGGACCAAAGACAAATTATAAAAAATTCTCTGTAAAAAAATCGACCGACTCAATCCATATTCACAATAAAGATATTGTACAAAATACATTAACCATGATTATTCCTGCACCTGAATACGATTCAGCTCAAGCAATTAATGAAGACCTAGCGATTAATTGCCTTGCTTACGGAGAAACTTCTTATCTTCACCAAAAACTTGTAAAACAAAGCTCCATTGCAACTTCGACCTCTGGATCTACAATGTTTATGAATAAAGGAGGAGCTCATTTTTTAAAAGTGGTTTATCCAAAAGAAAATCATAAATTAGTATTGAATGAACTTGTAAATATTATTTCAGATCTCAAGAAAGATAAATTTAAAGGTAAAGACATAGAGAAAATTAAAAACCAATATATTGCTTCAAAGATATATGAGAGAGAAAACTTAGAGTCACTAACCTTTTCTTATGGTCATGGATTTGCTCAAAATGAAAACCTTCACAGTGAACATGAATTTATAGATAGAATCAAAGAATCTGATCCTCATGCTATTAACGCTGCGATTGATCAAATTTTTGAAAAGAACCTCTCTATCCACTTACAAATCCCAGAAGAAGAGAAAAGTTCAACTTATAAATCATCACTCGAAAAATTTAAAAAGCAATTAATAAAAAAATCAAGCAAAAGTAAAAAAAATATTAAGAGCATAAAGTCTAAGTTTGACAAAAATGTAGAGCTTATTGAAATAAAAAAAGGAATCAAACTTCTTTATAGATATAATAACGCCACACCTACTTTTGTTGTCCATGCATACATCAAAGGTGGAATATCAGCTGAAACAGAAAAAGATTGCGGTAAACATTACTTACTGGCTAAGCTCCTAAACTATGGGCATACAGAAAAAACTTACCTAGAGCTCAAAGAAGATCTAGCAAATAAGTCAGCAAGTTTATCAGGCTTTTCAGGAAAAAATGCCTATGGATTAACGATGCATGGTTTATCAAGTGACTTTAACTCTTTAACTAATGATTTCTTCTCATCTTTTTTTAAACCTTCTATTAATGAAGAATATGTAAGCCTTGAAAAAGAAATGATTCAAAGATATCTTAAAAATATTTTAAAAGATCCTGTTAAGCAATGTTTCAAGACATTCCAAAAAGTAATCTTTCATTCAACTCCTTACGCTCTCGATTTAACGGGCAACGAGAATACTTTGCCTAGCTTTGATTCCCAATTATTAAGAGATCTCCATAAAAGAAATTTAAAAAATAATGAAATTCTTTTCACATACTGTGGGGACCATAAACTTCAAGAAATATTAGAAACGATCAAATCTCATCTCAAAGTTAAAGAGAGAAAAGTTAAAACGCACTTTGACTTTAAAAATAAGTACGTAAAAAAGAGCACACATTTAAGTTTTGATCGTGAACAAACGCAAATCTTTATTGGCTACCCTGGACTATCATTACATAATCAGGATGATATATTCCTCAAAATTTTATCTACCTATTTATCTGGTCAATCAAGTGAATTATTTGTTGAGGTAAGGGATAGACAAGGTCTATGTTATGCTACTCAACCTGTTCACCACACAGCTTTGCAAGCTGGATACTGGGGTATCTATATTGGCTCAGGTGCAGACAAAGTAGACAAGGCCATAGATGCAATAAGAAAGATATTGAATAGACTACAATCAACTGGACTTACTAAGGCAGAAGTTCAGAGATTAAAAAATACAATTGTTGGTCAAAAGCAAATGCAATTACAAAGCAATGAAGACTTTGCAAATTTTTACTCTATTCCAGTTCTGCATGGACTGAAGCTTGATTTTGAAAATCTAAATATCGAGAGAATAAAAAAGCTTGATCACTTAAAAATTAATAAGTTTTTAAAGAAGTTTCTAAAGCAAGACCCAACAATTATTACTGCTGGGCCATCAAAGAATTAATTATTTACAATTTTTAATTAAAGGAGCACTAGAAACGATTGAAACATCACTCCACGTTTTAGCAGTTCCATTTTTCATGTGATGCACCTTACATAACTTTGCAAGTTCGCCGAAAGCCTTAGTATATCCAAGCTCTAATAGATCAATCACTCCCCTTAAAGTCATAACTGAATCAGAGTAATCATATTCCATTTCAACTTCATGAGAATTACCACCCCAAGACAAATCAACCATCACAGTTTTTGCATTGTCATCTACCGAGCTAATCATGCCAGTAATATTATCTCCTGGAATATTTTTTAATAGACCTTTTAAAATATTCGTATTTCTAGCAGGTTTACCAAACTCTAGTGATTTTTCTACTATTTCAAAACTAACTGAAGATAAAATTTCTTCTATATTCTCACCTGTAGGATTAGCATTTAAGCTCCACTCTTTAAAAGTACCCGTAACACCTTCTTTAGATTCAAACTTGTATCCAGTCACTTCAAATTTTGCTTCATCTGTATTTAATTGATAAGTACAATCCTTTCCCTCAGAGTCACCTTCAACTTTTTTAACTTGTCCAATCTCTATTTTCTCAATTGACTCAACTTCAGTATCTTTGGACTTGGTACACGAAAATAAAAACAGTGAAAGAAATAGTAAAAATAATTTCATAAAATACTCCTGTAAAATGAAATTATTCTATAGAATTTTTTGACTTAAGTTAAGCAACTTTTTTAGATTTTCGATCAATTTTCATTATTATTTTTTCTAAATAGCTTAATTTGTCGTCTAACTCATGAAGTTTTAGTTCATACTCTTCATCATTTTCAGAATTAAGCTCTAAGGACAAACGTAAACAAAGAGCTGCTAAAACTTCGAATCGATGTGATAAATTAGAGAAAAACGAAGGAATATCATATAGCTCAGGAGATAGTTCATTTAACCTTGAATAAGCACTCTTGCCTAACTTTATATAATAATCCTTATTCACTATTTTCTTCTCAATTGAAAACGAATAATAACTACTCATCAAAAGTGATTGATCTCCAACTTCTTTAAATACTTTCTTTTTTTCTTCAGTTTTGAATGAACTTGCTTCTAAAAATTTTATGCCCAATGGTTTTTCTGATTCAAACTTCTCAGTACTCCCATAATGGTCTAAGACGTCACTAGAGTAAAAAATAAATTCAGTCGGTAATGGACTGATGATTTCATTATTTAGCTCTTCTAAAATTTTATAAAAATAAGTTTGAAGGCTCTTTTCAGTAATTAATTCACACTTCTTTTTTACCATACTTAAATTTTATCAACTTAAGTTTAAGTATAAATAAATTTGAATTTTTTTCCTGATTTATCTTGACCATTTTCATGGGTTATACACAATTCAGACTTCAAGTGCGTCTAATTCGATTAACAATTGTCCTGATTCAATGTTTTGGTTTTCTTTCACATGTATTGCTTTTATTTTTGCATCAATCCCAGATTTTATTTCATTTTCCATTTTCATAGCTTCAAGAATCAAAAGAGTATCACCTTTCTTAACATTTCCACCTTCTTTAGCTAGTACCTTAATAACTTTCCCAGGCATTTGAGTAATCAGTGATCCAAAATCTTCAACTCCTTGCCCTGATGGTTTAAATCCAGCGTTTATTAAAAATCTTTCATCTAAAATATATGTTTCATTAATTTCTTTAACTTCAACTAACTTCGACCATTTCACACCATCAAATGAGAAATACTTATTAACTCCGACTTCTCTAAGTGATACTTCATACTCTCTATTATTAAATTCTAACACGAATTTATTATCAGCTTTATTAATCTCTATAATCTTTTCTTCATTTCCAGAAAGATAAATTCTCATTGCTCCACCTTCGAAATCAACTCTGACATGATGACTGATAAAAAGCTCTCATCATCAAGCTGTCTTTTCTTTAAACTCTCTTGAGGATTAATCATTTCTATATATTTAGTAGAATACTGTCCTGCTCTAAAACTTTTCTCATTAATGATGACTTTAAGTAATTCTATATTACTCTTCAAACCAACTAACTTTAAATGCTTTAACGCTTCTTCCATTTTTCTGATAGCCACTTCTCTATTGAGCCCAAAGGTAATCAACTTTCCAATCATTGGATCAAAGTCTGGAGTAATCTCTACACCAGGATAAATACAATGATCAAAGCGAACGCCTTGATTTAACTGGTAGCTGAATCCACTTATTATTCCAGGAGCTGGTAACATACTAATAGGATCTTCAGCACAAATTCTACACTCTATTGCATGCCCTTTTTGAGTAATCTCTTCTTGCGACTTTATGTCTAATGACTCTCCAAATGCAGATTTAATCATATTTGTTAAAAGATCTACTCCAGTAACTTCTTCAGTAATCGGATGCTCTACTTGAATCCTTGTATTCATCTCTAGAAAATAAAATGATCTATCAGCATCCATTATAAATTCAACCGTTCCAGCTGAATCATAGTTAACGGCCCTAGCTAAATCTATAGCAGTTTTGCAGATCTTCTCTCTTAATTCTTGATCATCTCCAATAAATGGAGATGGTGACTCTTCTACAACTTTCTGATGCCTTCTTTGGATCGAACACTCTCTTTCGTATACATGATATATCTTATTTTTATCTGCTAAGATCTGAACTTCTATATGTCTAGGATCTAATATATATTTCTCTATTAATAAGTCAGGATTACCAAAAGAAGAGGCCCCTTCTCTTTTTACTGCATCAAAATTCTTTTCCAGATCACTATCGTTTAGACAGATTCGCATCCCTTTTCCACCACCACCAGCAACAGCTTTAAGCAAAACCGGATAGCCCATTTTCATCGTTAATTCTTTAGCATCTTTTAGGTTTTCAACGATATCATCTGAACCTGGTACAGTCGGAACTCCTGCATCTCTAGCAATTTTTTTAGACTTTGCTTTATCACCCATTAAATCTATCGCTTCCGCATTTGGTCCAATAAAGATAATTCCTTCTTTTTCAACTCTTCTGACGAAGTTTGAATTCTCAGCTAGGAATCCATATCCAGGATGGATAGCATCTATTTTATAGGCTTTTGCTAACTCAGCAATTCTTTCAATATTTAGAAAAGTTTCTGAAATATTATCTCCTGGCAAGTGAACCCATTCTTTACAAAATTCTAAGTGATAGGCTTTTGGCTCATTGTCAGTCCAAAAACCAACTGATACGTGTCCCAATTCATTTGCTGCTTTAGCAATACGAATAGCAATCTCACCTCTATTTGCAATAAGTATTCTTTTAATCTTGCTCACAACTGTATATTTCCATGTTTTCTCTTTGGTCGATAAACTTTTTTATTTGCAAGAGACCTAAGATATTTAATAATTTTCACTCTTGTTTCTTCTGGATAGATAATTTCATCAACATAACCAAGCTCAGCCGCTTTATAAGGATTGTTAAATTTCTCTTCATAATCTTGAACTAGTTCTGCTTTCTTTTTATCAAATTCTTGTCCAGTTAACCCTTTTAGTTCATTTCTAAATATAATATTGACAGCTCCCTCTGCTCCCATAACTGCAATTTCCGCATTTGGATAAGCAAGGTTTATATCTGCTCTTATATGTTTACTGGCCATCACATCATAGGCTCCACCATAAGCTTTCCTTGTAATCAAAGTGATCATAGGAACCGTTGCTTCACTAAAAGCATAAAGTAATTTAGATCCATGTTTAATGATTCCGCCATATTCCTGAACTGTTCCAGGTAAAAACCCTGGCACATCTACTAAGGTTAAAAGAGGGATTTCAAATGCATCACAAAATCGAATAAACCTAGCCGCTTTCATCGATGAGTCTATATCTAATACTCCAGCGAGAAAGTTTGGTTGGTTTGCCACAATACCAATTGAATCACCTCCTATTGTCGCAAATCCACATAAAATATTTTTTGCAAACATCTTATGTACTTCTAAAAAGTGTTTATTATCTACAACTTCTAAAATCAATTCTGACATATCATAAGGTTTTTTTGAATTTTCTGGAACAAAGTTTTTTAATTTTAAATTCTCTCGCTTTATACTTTCTGTATTATTTTTTCTTTCTACTTTTGTAAAATTAGCATTGGGTAAGAAATATAAAAGCTCTCTTGTTCTTTCAAAGCAATCGTCTTCGTCTTTGCATAAAAAGTGAGCTACTCCTGACTTTTCGTTATGAGTCTTTGCTCCTCCTAAATCTTCCTTTGTTACTTCTTCATGGGTAACAGTCTTAATTACATCTGGTCCGGTTACAAACATATAAGATGTTTGATCTACCATAAAAGTAAAATCAGTCATGGCCGGAGAATAAACAGCACCTCCTGCACAAGGCCCCATAATAAGTGAGATCTGAGGAATAACTCCCGAGCATTTCACATTACGATAAAAAATTTCGGCATATCCAGCTAAGGACTCGACACCTTCTTGAATTCGCGCTCCACCAGAATCGTTAATACCAATGACTGGAATCTTATTATTTAAAGCAAAGTCCATCACTTTACATATTTTTTTTGCATAAGCAGCTCCTAGAGCTCCCCCCCAGCAAGTAAAGTCCTGAGAAAAAATTGCAACTTGTTGATTATTTATTTCACCAATACCAGTAACAACTCCATCACCTAAATAATGAGTTTTATCCATTCCTAGGTCATTACATTTATGAGTTACGAATTTATCAAACTCGATAAAGCTTTCTGTATCGAGAAGACGATTAATTCTTTCTCTTGCTGTATATTTACCTTGATCGTGTTGTCGTTTAATACGAGCTTCTCCACCACCAAGATTAGCGGCATTACGTTTTTTTTCTAAAAGATCTCTTTTTTCGCTACTAGTCATAATACTCTCTAAGTCTATAATTTTTTTGTATATTAATGTATGAGTTTAATTATTCAAGGCAAAGATATTATAAGTTTTGATTGATAAAACTCTTCACTTTGGAGTTTGTGATGAGGTTGATTCGATTATAAACGTCATCACTTTTGGGAGAATAATCAAATAGTTTACACATTATTCCGATGACCTCTTTTTTCTGCATTACAGCGCCACCTGAATCACCACTGCCAGCATAGGAACCTTCTATAGGCGTACTTTTAGAAGCCTTAATATCAATAAATGCACTCTCTGCATTCAAAGAGTCAGATTTTAAAACTTCATGTATAGTATTGGCTCCTACCCTGAAGTGCTCATCAGACTTAGAACTCATAAATCTCTTGGGTTTACAAGTGAGAAGAGCTGGAAGAGTGAATTTATAGAATCTATAAATGTGTACACCAAAGCCAGTTATTTCCAAACTCTCTGCAACCGAGAACTTATCTGCAAGTGGATAAAAATCTCCAAAAATAGCTTCTTTGAACTTTATTAACGCAAAGTCATAGTCGCACTTATACGTTCGTTCACACCTAGGCTTACTTTTTTGTTCTTCAATATTTTCTATATACTCAGAGGGAATTATTATCTCAAACTCAGATAATCGAAACTTCTTACTAACTCCCAATATTGATCTAATTTCCAAGTGATTGAATCCATTCGTTTTAAATTTTTCAACAGCATGGGCCGCAGTCATTAAAACATTCGGTGAAATCGCAAATGAAGAAGCTCTTGATTGTTCCTTCAAAACATTCCCATATGTGTACTTTCCATTACTTAGAACATATTTAGACGAGACAACTTGATACGACGCAGTATTATATACCTCGTCTATACTTCCTTCTATTATTGAATAGCTCGAAAGAGTAAATAATATAAAAAATAAATATTTAAGCACATCATGTCATACAAAAATGTGCTCGAGTGCTCAACTGACTTTTACTTACATTGAAATAGTTACGAAGCTTTCTTTACTCTCTTATCAAGTCCGTACTTATCAACCTTCATGATCAATCCTGCTCTACTTATTCCCAATTCTTTTGCAAGGCGTGATTTATTAAAGTTTGTTCTCTTAAGTCCTTCTTTAATCATAAAGGCTTCTAATTCTTGAAGTGCTTCCTTTAAACTTCCATTAGTATTAACACCCTTAAGTCCAGTCGGTGTAGACCCGCCAGTTTTTTCAAGTATTCTAGCACTTAACAAGTCTGGGGTAATAACACTCTCATCACCAGCAAGTACAATCAGACGTTCTATTTCATTTTCTAATTCTCTAATATTTCCAGGCCAAGGATAATCAAGCATTTTTTCTAAACATTTTTTTGAAAATGTTTTAACAGGGTAATCTTTTTCTTTACATTTTTTATCAAGAAAATGCTCCATTAGAAGAGGAATATCTTCATTTCTCTCTCTAAGAGGCGGAAGGTTTACATTGATTACGTTGATTCTATAATATAGATCTTCTCTAAATTCACCCTTAGCAATCATTTCTTTTAAAGGCTTATTCGTTGCTGCAATTATTCGTACATTTACTTTTCTTGGAGTTGTTGCACCTACTGGTAAAAATGTCCCCTCTTGGAGAACTCGTAATAGTTTTACTTGCATTGTTAGGCTCGTATCTCCAACCTCATCTAAAAATAAGGTTCCACCATCAGCGGTTTCAAATAACCCTTTTTTATCTCTAACGGCTCCGGTAAATGCACCTTTCACATGACCAAATAATTCAGAGTCTAATAAATTATCATTAAATGCTGAGCAGTTTTGGGCAATAAAAAGAGAATCTTTTCTAGGTGAATTATAATGAATTGCTTTTGCAACTAATTCCTTACCTGTCCCGTTATCACCCTGAACAAGAATAGTAGATTCAGAGTTTGAAATCTTTTCAAGCAATGAATAGATTTGTTGCATCTTTTTAGATTTACCGATCATCATATGATATCGATATTTATTTGTTACTTCTGAGTTTAAATCTTTAATTCGCTGCTCTCTAGATGTTATTTCATCTTGATAAGTAGTAATCTCATCTGAATATAATGCCATGAGTTCTTTAAGATATTCTAATTGAAACTTTTCCATTCGAGTAATCTTCTTACTAGCGATAGCAGCCTCTTCTGGAAGATGACCAATTGAAACCATTTTTTCTTCTAATTTTTTCTCATCATTTGACCCATAGTTTGCATCAGTAAAATTATAAGCAACGACATATCCAATAAGTGAACCGTTTGCTTTTACTTCATTAATCATCCCTCTAACTTGTGGATAAAATGTATCAAACTCAATAACTTTTTCTCCAGATTGAATTAACTTTGTTACAGCTGCATCAAGATCTTGAAAGAAAATTTGTTTCCCTTTAGCTGATAACAACTGATTTTTAAATAAGTATGAATTATAATCAAACTTAGTAGGATCTAAGTCGCACTGTAACTTTCCAAATTCATCTAAAAAGACCATATCAATTGAAAACCACTTTCCTAAAATTTGTTGTAATTTCTGGATTACGTGTAAATCTTTAATTGTATCCCAATTTAACATAAGAACCTCTCTGTTTATTATTCTTAGTTATCTTCTCGGCTCTTATGCCTAAAAACTTAACACATCAATGATCTCGATTTTATACACACAGGCTTATAGAAATTTAAAAAGATAGAGATAGATTATCTCCAATAAACACATTAATTAAATTAAAGTGTTGAAAAATTCGATATAACTTTTTCTCAGCCAGTCTTGTGGACCGACAAACTTTCTGACACTTTTAAATGATTTTGTCTCAAAAATATATGTTTCTGGAACCTTAGTTGTTCCAAACTTTGAAGAATAGTTGTCATTATCATCCATTAGAATAGTAATGTTTTCACTTGAAATAGTTTTCTCAAATCTACTTAGAAACCGATTCATCTTAACTTTATTATCATTTACCGCCACCAAGAGATATTGCATATCAGCTTTTGACTTAGTAATTGAATTCAACAATGCTGGAAACTCTGCTTCACAAGGAGCACACCAAGTTGCCCAAAAATGTACAAATATATATTTTTTCTTAGAATCAACTGAAATCTCTCGAATTTTTCTATCTAAATCATCTATTGTTTTCAAAGAAATATCTGGCATCTCTTTTAAGTCGAGGTTTTTCTGCAAAGTAATTTTTTCTGATAGTTCTAGATATACATCCATTTTGTTTTTTTCATACTCAGCATAAAAAAAGGCCACAACAAGTGTGGCCAAAATTATTGAAAATCTTTTTAACATTTTTCTAGTCTACCAATGAGATGTAACTCATCTTAGCTGCGTCTCCAACTCTACCTTCAGCAAGTTTTGTTATTCTTGTATAACCACCTGGTCTTTCTTTAAATTTAGGACCAAGCTCAGTAAATAATTTAGTTACTGCTAGCTTATTATTAAGCTTTTTAAAAGCTAATCTTCTGTTAGCCACAGTATCAACTTTTGCTATTGTAATTAACTTCTCAATCGCAGGTTGTAACGCCTTTGACTTTGGGTGAGTTGTTTTGATTTTTCCGTGATCTATAAGCTCGATACATAAATTCTTCATTAAAGATTTTCTGTGATCAGGGCTTACGTTAATTCTATTTTTATGTTTTCCGTGTCTCATAATTAAAATCCTGAGTTATTATTCCCGTCTCCACCAAATCCACCATTATTATTTGGATCGTTGTTAAACGGATTGTTTATAGGTTGTTGCGGTTGCTGCGGCTGTTCAAATTGATTCTGCTGTTGTTGAGGCTGAGGAGGCGTGACAACTGGTTGCTGACTCAACATTTGATTATTCATGCTAGTTACATCTACTTTCATACCCAGTCCAAGACCCATAGTATGAAGAATTTCTTTGATTTCATTTAAAGACTTTCTACCAAAGTTTTTAGTTCTAAGCATTTCACCTTCAGTCTTAGAAACTAATTCATAGATATATTTAATATTAGCATTTTGTAAGCAATTTGCTGATCTAACAGATAATTCAAGCTCAGAAACAGGTCTCAATAAACCATCATTTGTAGGGTTACTAGCAACTTGAGCAGGCTTATGGATTTCCATTGGAGTATCTTCATCTTCAAAATTTAAAAAGACTGTTAATTGATCTCTTAAAATTTTTGACGATAACGAAACAGCATCTACTGGATCAATACCAGCATTTGTCCATACTTCTAAAGTTAACTTATCAAAGTCAGTTCTCTTACCAACTCTTGAGTTAGTAACAGTATAGTTAACCCTTGAAACTGGTGAAAAAAGAGAATCTAGATAAATATAACCAACTGGTAATTCATATGTTTCTTTATTATCAGCTGCTGGAACATATCCTTTACCAAGAGCAAGAATAATTTCCATTCTTAAATGTGCTCCTGCTGATAAGTTACAAATGACGTGTTGAGGATTTAAAATCGTAACATTTCCATGCTCAGTTATATCACTAGCTGTAACAGCACCTTCAACACTTTTTTCAAGTGTAAGAGTTACTTGTTCTTTATCATCTAATTTGAATTGGATTTCTTTTAAGTTAAGAATAATCTCCGAAACTTCTTCTTTAACGTTACTTAAAGTACTGAACTCGTGTTCTGCACCATCAATTTTAATTGCAACGATACCTGCACCCTGGATAGATGAAAGTAAAACTCTTCTTAAAGAGTTTCCTAAAGTTAGTCCGTATCCCCTCTCTAATGGCTTTGCAACAAACTTTCCGTAATCACGTGTTAGTTCGTCGTTATCAACCTCTAGGGCAACCGGTCTAATCATCTCAGTCCAATTTTTACTCATGAATTGATCATGTAACATTATATGCTCCTTAAACTTTTATCTTTTTATATTCTATTAAACTCTTCTTCTCTTAGGTGCCCTACAGCCATTGTGTGGGATAGGACTCTTATCAGCGACAGAAGATATTCTCATCCCAACTCCTATAAGAGCTCGAATCGCATTTTCTCGTCCTGCACCTGGTCCTTTAACCTTAACTTCAACTGTATTTACTCCATGCTCTTTAGCTTTCTTCGCTGCTTCCTGAGAAGCAACTTGAGCTGCAAATGGAGTAGATTTTTTAGATCCTCTAAACCCTAAACCACCAGCACTGGCCCATGAAATTGCATTTCCATTAGGCTCTGTAAAAGTAACAATCGTGTTGTTAAAAGATGCATGAATGTGACAAACAGCATGCGGTATATTCTTTTTAACTTTTTTCTTATTTGGCTTTGCCATATCTTATATTCTCCTAAAAATTATTTCATCGATTTGATCGATTTCTTTCCTGCGATTGCTACAGCTTTACCTTTTCTGGTTCTAGCATTTGTATGAGTTCTTTGACCTCTAACAGGTAAGCCTCTTTTATGTCTAATTCCTCTATAACAATTTAAATCTTTTAATCTTTTAATATTAAGACCAACTTCTCGTCTTAAATCACCTTCAACTGTATATATCTCTAAAGCATCTCTTATAGATTTTACTTCACCCTCAGTAAGTTCATTAGAATTTTTTTCTAAATCAATTCCTGCAGTTGTTAATACATTGTTACCAATTTTTGGACCTACTCCATAAAGAGATCTGATTGCGATTCTCATTGCTTTATTTCTTGGAAGGTCAACACCTAAAATACGTGCCATAATTCTTATCCTTGTCTTTGTTTGTGTCTTGCGTTTTTCTTACAAATTACTCTAAGTACACCTTTTCTCTTGATGACTTTGCAATCTTTACAAATCTTTTTTACCGATGCTCTAACTTTCATAATTATCCTTATTACTTATTGTAAATAATCCATAATCTGTCCTGTTACTTGTTTTATATCCAAGTCAGCGTTTACAGAGTTAAGTATTTTTTTACTCTTATAAAATTCAACCAATGGTGCCGTCTCTTTCAAGTAAACATCCATTCTATTTCGTACTACTTCTTCCGTGTCATCTTTTCTCTGAACCAAAGCTTCACCAGTAACATCACAAACACCTTTAACTTTAGGTGGTTTTGTGATCAAGTTATAAATTTGGCTTCCATCCTTTGAGACTCTTCTATTAACTATTCTTTCTACTAATTTCTCAGTATCAACGTCAAATAAAAGGGCCACATAGTCATTTCTATCCATGATTTCGTCTTGAAATACTTCGGCCTGATTCACATTCCTTGGGAATCCATCGAATATATATTGTTTACACGATAAGTCAATATTTTCCTTTAAAAGCTCAGCTACCAACTCATCTGAAACTAATTCACCGCTACTCATTACTTTTTTTATCTTATTACCAAGAGCGTTATCTTTCTGGATCTCTGCTCTTAGTAAATTACCTGTTGAGACATGGTTGTAGCCATGATTTTCATGCAAGATTGCTGCTTGCGTACCCTTTCCAGAACCTGGAGGTCCAATGAAAACAAGGTTCTTCAACATTAAAACCTTTTTGCCCTAGCACCATTATACTTACCTCTAGATTTATACATCTTGTTATATCTATCTGAGATAAGGAAACTTTCTATTTGTCCTAAAGTATCAATCGCAACACCTACTAAAATTAATAGAGATGTTCCACCAAGAATCATTGCTACGTTTCCTGGAATTTTTAAAAATGACATCATTAAAAATGGTACAATACATATTAATCCAATATAGACACCACCAAACAATGTTAACTTTGCAACAACTGAGTCTAAAAACTCTGCAGTTTTCTCTCCAGGTCTAATTCCCGGAATATAACCACCATTTTTTTGTAATGACTCAGAAATATCTTTTGTCTTAAATTGTATCTGAGCATAGAAATACGCAAAAAATACATTTAAGAAGAAAAAGATAACTCCGTATAAAAGCTCTCCGGGTATAAGCATAGCCTGAAATTGATCAGCAATACTCTTAACCCCAGTCCAAGCATCAGGAACAAAGCTAAAAAATGTCACAGGTGCTGACATTAATGCCGAAGCAAAAATCGGAGGCATAACTCCAGATATGTTTAATTTTACAGGAAGGTGAGCTTGCTGCCCTCCATAAACTCTATTATTTACAACTCTCTTAGCATATTGAACCGGTAACTTCCTTATCGCTCTTTCAAGATAAATTACTATCCAAAATATCAAAGGAATACTTGCAAGGAATAAAAGTAAAACCATTGGCTTTAGCTCTCCACTATTCCATAAACTAATTGTATCTCTAATTCCCGCTGGAATAGCAGCAGCGATACCTGCAAAGATAATTAAAGAGATACCATTTCCAATTCCACGTTCAGTAATTTGCTCACCAAGCCACATTACAAACATTGTTCCAGCAGTCATTGTTAATACTGCTAGAATCTTAAACTGCATTCCAGGATTAATAACAACATTAGCTCCACCTGCTTGCCCACCTTGTGCTTCCATTAATGTAGCAAGTCCAAAACCTTGGAATATACATAGAACAACTGTAAAATATCGAGACCATTGAGTAATTTTCTTATGACCATCTGGTTCTTTTTGAACTGCAGCAAAAAATGGGAAACTAACAGTTAATAAACTGAAGATAATGGACGAAGTAATGTAAGGCATAACTCCAAGAGCTAGAACAGAAAATCGCTCGAGTGCTCCACCGGTAAACTTATTTAACATTCCTAAGGCGGTCCCACTGTTTTGATCAAAGAATGCTTTCATTGCTCCACCATCAATTCCTGGAACAGGAACCTGAGAAACAATTCTAAAAATAATTAGTAGTGCTAGCGTAAAAAGAACTCGCTTGAGTAATTCTTCCGTTTTTTTTGTTTGGGCAGTATTGTCCATGACTTACCTTTATGAATTTTATTCTTTCGAATTATATATTTTTTAAACTTATTTTTTCTTTCTTGTCTTAGCAACAACTTCAGTAATTGTTCCACCAGACTTTTCAATCAACTCTTTAGCCGAACTTGAAAACTTCTCTACATCTTTAAAATTTAAAGATTTACTATATTCGCCCTTAGCTAGAATCTTAATTGGTAGTCTCTTATCAGATCCTCTTAATAATCCACACTCAACTAAAGCCTCTCTGGAAACTTCAGTCCCATCAAAATACTCTTGAAGTGCACCAAGATTTAAGACTGCATAGTCTTTTCTGAACCTAGCATTAGAAAAACCTCTTTTAGGAAGTCTCCTATACATTGGCATCTGCCCACCCTCAAAACCTACAGCAGTACTTCCACCACTTCTAGCTTTTTGTCCTTTGTGACCTTTACCGGCCTGACAACCTTGTCCAGATCCTTGACCTCGTCCAATTCTCTTCTTTTTTCTATGAGCTCCAGGGCTGCTTAAATTATTTAAAGTAATCATAATATTTTCCTAAATTATTCTGTTATATCTACCCATTGGATCATCTTTTTTATCATTCCTCGAACACATGGAGTGTTTTCAAGAGTTTTAGATTGACCAATTTTTTTTAATCCAAGTCCTGTAATTGTTGCTCTCTGCTTAGGATTACAACCGATCACACTTTTCTTTAATTTTACTGTAATTGTCTTTGCCACTTTCTTATCCTTCTTAATAATCTTTTACTTAAGTCTTAATCCCTTAGTATCTACTCCTCTAACTGCTGCTATCTGAGCTGCTGATCTCAAATTCTTTAAGGCATTAAAAGTAGCTTTTACTATATTGTGAGGATTATTTCCTCTTAGAGACTTTGTTAATACATTCTTTACTCCTGCAAGTTCAAGAATAGTACGACATGCTCCTGCAGCCTTAATCCCTGTCCCTTCAGAAGCTGGTTTAAACAAAATTTTCCCAGCATCAAATTCACCTAAAATATTATGTGGAATAGTTCCATTATCTATTGGAACTGCCATTAAGTTCTTAGTAGCAACCTGACTAGCTTTTCTGATTGCATCAGGAACTTCTTTAGCTTTTCCTAATCCGTATCCAACTCTTCCGTTTTTATCTCCAACAACTATAAGTGCAGAAAAAGAAAACCTTCTACCACCCTTAACAACTTTAGCGACTCTGTTAATTGCAACCACTTTTTCTTCAAGCTCTACAACTGGTGATTCATCTTTTTTTGTTTCTTTATTTCTATTATCAGCCATTTAAAAATTCTCCTTAAATTTGGATTCCGTTTTCTCTTATTTTGCTGGCTACAGCAGAAATGACTCCGCAGTATTTTTTCCCATTTCTATCAAACACAGCTTTTTTCACATTCATTGCTGCTAATTTTTCACTAACTGCTTTACCAACAACAGCTGCCGTTTCGATATTACCTTTATCTGCAACCTTGTTTTTGCCATAAGTTTGAATACTAGCAAGTGTTTTTCCTGCAACATCATCTATGATTTGAACCTGTAGATGCATATTAGTTTTAATCGTACAGATCCTTGGGATTTCAGCAGTTCCTGAAATCTTTTTTCTGATCGTTAGCTTTCTTCTATAGTCTCTAAGCTTTTTTTGATTTTTAATTTTTCTCTGACTTTTTCTTATCATCTCTATTTCCTAATTTTATTTCGCAGCACCAGTCTTACCAGCTTTTCTGATAATAACTTCATCTGAGTATCTAATCCCTTTACCTTTATAAGGCTCAGGTGGTCTAAATGTTCTTATTTTAGCAGCTGTAAATCCCACTAATTCTTTACTACAACCAAAAATACTTATTTTGTTTTTTTCAACCTTAGCTGTAATCCCTTCTGGCAACGGATAATTTATAGCGTGAGAATAACCAAGATGTAGCTCAAGCTCTTTACCTTTAACGGCAGCCTTATAACCAACCCCAGTAAATTCTAAGTCTCTCTGAAATCCATCAGTAACCCCAACAACCATATTACTTACTAAAGTTCTAGTTAATCCCCATAACGATTTTGATTGTTTTGTTATAGTAAAAGGAGCAACATTAATAACACCATTTTCAAGCTTTAACTCTACTTCTGGTCTATGTTGGTACTCTAATTCACCTTTTGGACCTTTAACTTTTACATTTCTATTCTCAACCGTCACAGTAACTTTTTCAGGTATTGTAATTGGCTCTTTCCCTATCCTAGACATCTTTTACTCCTAGTAAACATTACAGAGGATTTCTCCTCCAACCTTTAACTCTCTAGCTTTTCTAGAAGAGATAATTCCCTTAGAGGTAGAAAGGATAGAAACTCCTAACCCACTACATACTCTTGGAATATTTTGATAACCTGTATATCTTCTAAGACCAGGCTTTGAAGCTCTATCAATCTTAACTATTGCATCTTCTTTCAGATATACTCTTATTAATACTTTTGCTTTATCTGTTGCTTTGATTTTAAAAGATTTAATAAAACCTTCTTCTTTCAAAACTTTGCAAATATTTGCTTTAATTTTACTTCCAGGTATATCGACTTTGTTATGTCCTGCTTTTCCGGCATTTCTAATTCGAGTCAACATATCTGCTATAGGATCTGTCATCATAATCTTTTCTCCTTACCAACTCGCCTTAGTAACCCCAGGGATCATACCTTGTAGCGCTAATTCTCTAAATTTAATTCTTGAAAGCTTAAACTTTCTATAATACCCACGACTTCTTCCGGTAAGAAAACATCTGTTTCTTCCTCTTACTGGAGAGCCTGCTCTTTCCATTCTATTAAGCTTAATCATTGCTTCTTCTCTTTCATCATAAGAAAGATTTTCATCAATAACTCTTTTTCTTAACTCAGCTCTTTTTGTTCTCTGCTTAGCGATAAGCTTTAAACGTCTTTCATTTTTTACAATACTGCTAACCTTAGCCATATTATTTATCCTTTTTAAAAGGCATTCCGAAGCCTCTTAGAAGTTCTCTACCTTCATCATTTGTTTTTGCAGTTGTTACAAACTGTATCCCCAAACTTCTGATCTTATCTATTTTGTCATAATTAATTTCTGGAAAGATAATTTGCTCTTGAATACCCATAGAGTAATTACCTCTACCATCAAAAGACTTCGAATTTAATCCTCTAAAGTCTTTTACTCGTGGCAAAGAAAAATTTACCAATCGATCTAGAAATTCATACATCGTCTTCCCTCTTAAAGTAACCATTGCACCAAGTGCCTGACCTTCTCTAAGTTTGAAAGTTGCGATTGAATTTTTTGCTCTTGTAATTACTGGCTTCTGACCTGTGATAATTCCAAGGTCATTTGAAATACTTTCTACAATTTTTGCATTCTGAACACATTCTCTACCTGGAGAACAAGTAACAATAATCTTTTCCATTTTAGGAACTTGATTAACATTTTTGTATTTAAACTTATCTAGAAGTTGTTTTTTAACTGTAGATTCGTAAACACCTTTTAAACGACTCATAATTATCCTTTAAAGAGTAGCTCCACACTTAGTGGCTACTCTGACTTTTTTTCCATTTTTATCTTCAATTCTCACTCTTGTTGGTCCACCTGTTTTAGGACAAATAAGAGAGATATTGCTTATATCAATACTTTGCTCAATATCTTTTATTCCACCAACTGGATCTTCTTGAGTTGGCTTCATTGCTTTTTTTACAATGTTTATACCAGAAACAAATGCTCGTCTTTTCTTCCAGTTTATTTTTGAAACAGTACCTTTTTTACCTTTATCTCTTCCGGCTAGTACTATTACTTCATCATTAATTCTTAACTTATTCATTACTTAAAACCTTTATCTCTACAATACTTCATTTGCTAAAGAGCAAATCTTCGTAAAATTCTTTCCTCTAAGCTCTCTGGCCACTGGGCCAAAGATTCTTGTCCCAACTGGGTCAGCATCATTAGCTGATAAAATCACAACACTGTTTTTATCAAACTTAATATATGATCCATCCTCTCTACGAATTGGATATTTCGTTCTAACAATTACTGCTTTCTTAACATCACCTTTTTTTATTTTTCCACCAGGAAGAGCATCTTTCACTGCTACTACAATGATATCTCCGATTCTTGCAGTCATTCTTTTTGAACCACCAAGAACTTTAATACACTGAACTTCTTTAGCCCCTGAGTTATCTGCAACTTCTAATCTTGTCTGCATTTGGATCATTATCTTATCTCCCTAAACCTAATACTAATTAATTGTGAATAGTTCCCACTTCTTTAACTTAGAATGTGGTCTCGATTCAATTATTGTTACTGAGTCACCTACAACTGCCTTACACTCTTCATCATGTGCGTGATATTTCTTTGATCGTGTCATAAATTTACTATAGACAGGATGCTTATATCTTCTTTTAACAGTTATAACGATACTCTTACTACCCGATACACTTACTACGGCACCTTGAAGTTTTCTTTTAAATTTTGTTTTGTCATTGCTCATTATGAATTAGCCTCATTATTCGTTGATATATTTTTTAATAAATTAGTTTTTTGAGTTAACAATCTTGCGACATCTTTTTTCATCCCTTTTACAAGATGAGGTTTTTCAATACCTGAAGTTGTTTTTTGAATTCTAGAGTTAAAAAGCTCTGCTCTTATCTCTTCTAGCTTCAAATTCACATCAGCCAAATTTAATGTCGAAATATCTTTCATTTTCATACTCTATCCTTATCTAATTAGCTTGCTCTTTACTAATAATCTTCGTCTTTATTGGTAATTTATACATAGCTAATCTAAGTGCTTCTTCACTTACTTCTTTTTCTACACCCTGAATTTCAAAAATTACTCTTCCAGGCTTAACTACGGCTACCCAATGCTCAGGAGATCCTTTCCCTTTACCCATTCTTACCTCTGCAGGCTTTTTCGTAAGAGATTTATCAGGAAATACCTTAATAAATACTTTTCCGCCTCTTTTGGTATGTCTCGAGATTGCAATCCTTGCTGCCTCAATTTGTCTATTTGTTAAGAAACCGCAAGTAGTAGCTTGTAAACCAAACTCACCATAAGTGAGTGAATTTCCACGAAGAGCTTTACCTCTCATTCTACCTTTATGTTGTTTTCTCCATTTTACTTTTTTTGGACTTAACATCTTATATTCCTTTTAAGTGAGGCCGTTGCCTTACTTATAAATCTCACCTTTATAAACCCAAACCTTAACTCCTATAATTCCATAAGTAGTGTTTGCTTCAGCCGTGCTATAATCAATATCTGCTCTTAAAGTATGAAGAGGTACTTTTCTTTCAGAGTATCCCTCAGTTCGAGCCATCTCTGCTCCACCAAGTCTCCCTGAACACTTAACCTTTATACCTTTAACTCCAGATCTAAATGCTTGCGTCATCACTTTCTTCATCGCTCTTCTAAATGCAACTCTTTTCTCAAGTTGCTTAGCAATATTCATTGCGATAATTTTTGAATCAGCATCCGGTCTTTTTACTTCAGCAATATTAAAAATTACTGGTTTAGATCCGGCGATCTTCTTAAGATCTATTCTTACCTTATCTATTCCTGCACCTTTTTTACCGATAGCAACACCAGGCTTAGCAGAATAAACTGTTACTTTAACTTGATTTGATGTTCTTGAGATTTCAATTTTTGAAATAGCAGCGTTAGCCAACTCTTTATTCAAATATTGTCTAATCTTTATATCTTCAACTAGATTATCTCCGTAATTATCTTTCGTGTACCAGTTAGAATGCCATGTCTTTATATAGCCTAATCTAAAACCATATGGATGTACTTTTTGTCCCATCTATTTCCCCTTACGCTTCTTTCAAGCTTACAGTTACGTGACTTGTTCTTTTTCTAATTCTAAAAGCTCTACCTTGTGCTCTTGGTTGAACTCGATTTAACGTTTTACCTTCATTAACAAAAATTTCTCCAACAACTAATGTGTCTAGATCTACTTTTCCATCTTCAACAGCAATTGCAAGACCACTATTTATTAACTTAGTTAAAGTAATTGCGATTTCTTTTTTAGGACAATACCTAAGAATAGAAATTGCTTCTTCTACTTTTTTGTTACGAACCATGTCTGCAACTAGTCTTACTTTTCTAGGTGCGATTCCAACTTTTCTATTATGTACTTTTATTCCCATTTTCTACCTACTTCTTCTTCTTATCAGAACCATGTCCATGATAAGTTCTAGTTAAAGAAAATTCGCCCAATTTATGACCAACCATATTGTCAGTAATAAAAACTGGAATGAACTTTTTTCCATTATGAACAGCAAAAGTTAAGCCGATAAATTCAGGAGTAATAGTTGATCTTCTCGACCAAGTCTTAATTACTTTATTTCCTTTTTGCTTATCTTCTTCAGAACATGCTCTTACTTTTCTTAGCAGTCCCCAGTCTACAAATGGTCCTTTCTTAATCGATCTAGCCATTACTTCTTACCTCTTCGCTTAACAATAAACTTATCAGTTCTCTTGTTCTTTCTTGTTTTATAACCCTTAGTTTTCATTCCCCAAGGAGTACAAGGATGTCTCCCTCCTGAAGTTCTACCCTCACCACCACCATGTGGGTGATCAACTGGATTCATTGCAACACCTCTAACCTTAGGTCTTCTTCCAAGCCATCTAGTTTTACCGGCTTTCCCGATATTAACTTGCTCGTGCTCAAGGTTTCCTACTTGGCCAATTGTCGCTCTACAATTATTTTTAACTTTTCTAAGCTCACCAGATGGTAATCTCAAAAGTGCTTCTTTCCCTTCTTTTGCCATTAACTGAGCATAAGAACCTGCTGATCTGGCCATCTGGCCACCAGAGTTAGGATTAAGTTCAATATTATGAATCAATGTTCCTACAGGAATATTTTTTAACAACTTACTATTTCCTGCTTTAATATCAGCAGTATCAGAAGAAATAATTACGTCCCCAACTTTTAAACCAAGTGGAGCGAGAATATATTTTTTCTCACCGTCTGCGTAACTAACAAGAGCGATATTACATGTTCTGTTTGGATCATATTCAATCGTCTTTACAGTTGCAGGGATGTCTAATTTATTTCGTTTGAAATCAATTTGTCTGTACTTTCTTTTTGCTCCCCCACCTCTTCGTCTAACAGTAATTCGACCATGGACATTTCTACCCGCAGTTTTTGTTAATTTAGACAGAAGCGCTTTTTGTGGCTTCGACGTCGTCAATCCTTCACTAGTAAGGACAGTCATTTTCCTTCGTGACGGAGTAATTGGTTTAAATTTTCTTATAGGCATCTCTATATCCCTTTAAATAATTCTATCTTCTGGCCTTCCTCAACAAAAACATAAGCTTTCTTAGTACTAGATGTTTTCTTTACACCTTTACCAACTCGCTTTTGTTTCCCTGGAAGGATACTAGTTGTTACTTTTTTTACTTTTACATCAAAGAATTTCTCAATTGCTTTTTTTACATCAATTTTTGTGCTCTCTTTTCTAACTTGAAAGCAGTAAACATTTCTTTTTTCAGTTAAAAGAGATGTCTTCTCTGTTAAAAGTGGTTTTAAAATTACTTCACTTAAGTGCGCCATGATTACCCTAACCTCTCAACAATTTTATTAAAGCTATTCTTTTCGATAATTAAATTTTTAAACTTAACTGCTTCATAAACACTGAATCCGCAGTCACCTAAAGTCTTTACTTGTCTTATATTTCTAGCTGCATACAAAACCTTGTCTCCGTTATCAGAAACAATTAAAGCTGGGAGCATTCCCTTAGCCTCAAGTTTTGTTGCTATTGTTTTTGTTTTACCATCTGAGTTGAAATTATCTACTACAAATAATGCTTCGTTATTCAGCTTATCTGCCAAAACAGATTGAATAGCTTTATTAGCAGCTTTCTTATTCACTTTTTGTGAAAAGTCTCTTGGATTTGGACCAAATGCTCTACCACCACCAACTAAAAGTGGAGATCGACTTGAACCTCTACGTGCATTCCCAGTTCCTTTTTGCTTAAATGGCTTCGCTCCACCACCTCTAACTTCAGATCTGTTTTTCGTAGAAGCTGTACCTTGTCTTCTTCCGGCAAGAGTAGCTTTAACTACTTGATGAATTGCAGGTACTGAAATTACATCACTTGATAAGTCGACGTTGTATTTCTCTGTTCCCACAGATTCAAAACTATCATTATATATTTTTACATCAGCCATCTATCACCAACCTATTTCTTAAATGCTTTTCTAATTCTAATAAAACTATTCTTATGTCCAGGAACAGAACCTTTAACTAAAAGATATCCACTCTCTTTATCGACTTTTACTACTTTTAAGTTCTGAGTAGTTACTTGCTTATTACCCATTTGACCTGGCATTTTTTTCTGCTTGAATACTCTACCTGGAGTTGCTCTGTTACCAATAGATCCACCTGTTCTGTGAAACTTAGATCCGTGAGTCATTGGTCCACCACTAAAGCCATATTTTTTCATAACACCTTGAAAACCTTTACCTTTTGAAACCGAAGTTACATCGATAAAAGTATCAGGAGCAAATGCTGCTTCAACATCTAATTCTTTTCCAAGATTAGCTGCATCTACGTCTTTGCTTTTTACTTCGTAAAATGATTTGAAAACTTCAGAGACACCACTTTTTTTCAGGTGACCCTTAATTGGCTTAGGTACTAACTTTTCTCTTCTAACATTATAGCCAAGTTGATAGGCGTTATAACCATCTTTAGCCTCTGTTTTCACCTGAGTTACTTTATTAGGAATCAGCTTAATGACAGTAACAGGAATATGATTCCCACTCTCATCAAAGATTCGAGTCATACCATCTTTTTGTCCGTAAAACTCACCTAGAATAAATGGTGTCGCTTTTTCTTCTTTTTTTGGTTCTTGATTTTCAGTTTCTACTGCAGCAGTTTCTACTTTAGTTTCTTCTGTTGTATTTTCTTCGGTCATTAGTCCTCCACAGCATCACCCAACCTATAGCGCAGGGATGCATTCATGGTTTAAAATTTAATTTTCGTCGGGTTAAGAGTTCTGTACTAATTACTAGTATTTAATCTCAACGTCAACACCTGCTGATAGGTCTAACTTCATTAGGCTATCAACGGTTTGTTGTGTGGGGTCAATAATATCTATTAACCTCTTATGTGTTCTCATTTCAAATTGCTCTCTCGATTTTTTATCGATGTGAGGTCCTCTAAGAACTGTAAATCTATTAATTTCTGTTGGGAGAGGAATAGGCCCTGCTATTCTTGCTCCCGTATTTTTAGCTGTCATTACGATCTCTTGAACTGAAGTATCAAGTACTTGGTGATCATATGCTCTAAGTTTAATTCGAAGTCTATTTTCTTTCATTTTTTCCCTTTAAATTAAACTTATTCAATAATCTCAGAAACAGTACCAGCACCAATTGTTCTACCACCTTCTCTAATAGCAAATCTCAATCCTTTCTCCATCGCAATTGGAGTGATTAATTCTGCTGAAAAGCTAGTGTTATCTCCTGGCATGATCATCTCTGTTCCAGCAGCTAGTTCAATAGCTCCTGTCACGTCTGTTGTTCTGAAATAAAACTGTGGTCTATATCCTTTAAAGATTGGAGTGTGTCTTCCACCCTCTTCTTTAGTTAGAATATATACTTCACACTTAAATTTACTATGTGGCTTAACTGTCCCTGGCTTAATTAAACACTGACCTCTTTGGATGTCTTCTCGCTTCGTCCCTCTTAAAAGAACACCTACGTTATCTCCAGCTCTTCCTTCATCAAGAAGTTTTCTGAACATCTCAACACCTGTAACGATTGTTTTTTGAGAATCTCTAATTCCAACGATCTCAATCTCTTCTCCAACCTTTACGATTCCTCTCTCAATTCTTCCTGTAACAACTGTCCCTCTACCTGAGATAGAAAAAACATCCTCTACTGGCATTAAGAAATCTTTTTCAATATCTCTAGCTGGTGTTGGGATATACTCATCAACTTTAGCCATTAATTCTAAAATCTTCTCTTTTCCAATATTGTCATCTCTTCCCTCAACCGCTGCAAGAGCTGATCCTGCTACGATAGGAATATCATCACCTGGGAAGTCATAAGAAGATAATAATTCTCTTACTTCCATTTCTACTAATTCTAAAAGCTCTTCATCATCTACTTGGTCTACCTTATTAAGGAAAACTACGATTGCTGGAACACCAACTTGTCTTGCAAGAAGGATGTGCTCTCTCGTTTGTGGCATAGGTCCATCTGCTGCGTTAACAACAAGGATTGCACCATCCATCTGAGCGGCACCAGTGATCATGTTCTTTACATAATCGGCGTGACCCGGACAATCTACGTGAGCGTAATGTCTGTTAGCTGTTTCATACTCAACGTGAGCTGTATTAATTGTGATCCCTCTGGCTTTTTCTTCCGGAGCTGAATCGATATCTGCATAAGACTTCGCCTCAAGCCCTGAAGCTTCTGCAAGAGTCATTGTGATTGCTGCTGTTAAAGTTGTTTTTCCATGATCTACGTGACCGATAGTTCCGATGTTTACGTGGGGTTTAGATCGGTCGAATTTTTCCTTTGCCATTTGGCTCTCCTCTTTCAAATTGTATTTTTCAACAAATTAAATAGTTATAGATCTGTCGTAGATACAGATATTAGGATGATACGTCAATTCTTTTCATGGAATTCGTCTATAGGCGAATCTAGAGCGCATGTATATTAGAGTATAGAGAAATTAGTTATGAATTTTAATCTTCATCTATACCATTAAAACATGTGGTATAGACTTTATCAGACTCTACTGGATAGCAAAAATGGATGTGATTATCATGTCCTTTAGATTTTCTAACATAATAGAATTTTTTATGGATCTTAGGATCATTAAAATAAATATTTCTTGCACCTGATCTTCTCAATAGTTTTATAAACTTCAAAGTCTTTTTATGGCTATATCTTCTCTGCTTATAACTTACTCGATGATACTTATGATCCGGGTTATCGGTGAAAGGTCGAACATCAAAACATTCTCCGCTCCCGTGAGTTTGATGGACTTTTAAATCCGTTGGATGATAAATATGTCCAATACCAACACTACAATTAGCTCCCTTACAAGTATCTTGCCAACTCTTTAATGTTTGTAGGAATGCGCACATGGAAACGGCTTTACCCCATTCATCATTACTCTCATCAGAAGCTCCCGATGGATTATAGTGATAAGAATTAAAAGGTGCCTCGTAGACAGTTCGATCATATTTAACACCAGGCTCGCGAAAAACTAAATTATGAAACAATGGAAGTTTCATGAATGAATGAGAAGAATTTTCATCAGAAGTCTTTTTTTCTAACTTTGAAAGCTCTTTTGTTACGAGAAGATTATTAATAGGGCCTGTATTGATCTCTCTATAATTATCATCATGTAATAAGAGAAAGTGAGCTTGAACAAACTCATCGCTATTTTCTGCAGGGACACTTCTTAAGAATGCAAAGAGGTCATCACCACAACATGTTTCTACTTTTTTATAAGTAAAAGAAAATTTCTTTCCAGTCTGAATATCTTCAGCTTGGAATTGATAGTCTTTATAATGACAAATATTTGAACCTTTCTTATAAAAACAACATTTAGAAGCTTGATATTTATTTACACCATCGGCTGGATCTTTTTTTGCTTTAAGAGTTATTAACTTATCATTTAAGAGGGTGTCTTTTGCAAAAAAATCTGGTGCATTTTTACTTAATACAAACTTATTTTTCTTTTCTTTAAAAATATCTAAAGCCAGAGCATGTATATAGCCCTTCTGCCCTTTTTTGAGAATATTTAAGTCGTTCTTTATAATGTTTTTAAAGTTAATTCTCTTTTTTCCAATAGACTCTTGAATACTTAATTGCTGAGTTAACATGGTATTTGATTTAACGACTTCAACGGGTAATAGTTTGTCAGACAATGCTTTTAAATAATCAAAATTTTCTTGCTCTAGAATTTTCTTCTTTAAAACCTCGCTTAATTCTTCAACCTCACCAGGCTCCATTCTTACAATTGAACCATTTGGGAGAAAAGCAGTAGTCTTGTTTTCGATTAAACTATTTTTTGCATATACTTTTTGAAAACTTGATGGGTTCTTCACTGTTTTTTGGCTTACAGCAAATGGTGGGATTAAAGTATATTCTTTTTCACAGATATCAATAGATCTAAATCTCTTATTATAGTTCTTAGTATTAATCACTATTCCTTGACTAAAAGTATTTGCAACAAAAATGCACAATAAAAAATAGATCTTCTTAAGATTAAACACTTCTCTAATAACCTTTATATAATGGTGTTTTAACGTTTTTCACTCTTCCTAATTATATCAAACTAAAAAATAAAAATTTTCTCATGAAGTTTTTGACAGTGGGCAAAGACTTTCATGTTTTTCCGATTAAAGTACTTTTAAAACTCTTGTTTATCCTAGAGGAGACGGGCAAAAAGTTCACTCTAAACACCTCTCATTAACTTCTTTTTTTTTATTATACGACAGATAAGATATGAATCATTTGAAGTCTAAAATCTTCGTTTTCAAGAGTATAAAGCTATCCATTTTTGAAGTAGTTTTGTTCTTATTATGGGGTATAAGCATCCCCCTTAAAGCTGTAAACATACAACAAACGACTCGTAGTAATTCATTAACATTCGAAAAATTGGAAGATTCAAGAACATATAATGGTCATGTAAAAAATGATTTTGATTTCACATTTAATTTAGGCTTGTCTTATGTGGACTCACCTTTAGTGGTTAAAACACCCAACAGTGGCACTCAAGTACAGCCTATTATTAATTCGATGAGCACATTACATTTAGGCTTAGGCTTTTATATCAAGCCATGGTTCATGATTGGGGCTACAGGAGCACTCGTACAATTCAAGGATTATAAAGGGGAAACTCATTCAGGGTATTCAGATACCCAATTACGGGCAAAATTAAGACTTTTTAACACTGAGAGGTTTGCCGCTTCAATTGTTCCCTTCATAGATCTCCCTTCAAACTCAGGGAGTCTATCAATAACCGGATTACCGAATTTACAGCTTTTAAATGGATTAACTTTTAATAGTTTATCAGATGGGAAGGTGGGTTATGGTGGGCTTATAAGTGCTGAATACTTACTAAACTGGGCGCAACTTGTAATAAATCTAGGCTACAGAGAAAACCCAGGAGCTTTTATTAACGATGTTAATGGAAATATTCAATTAGATTATAGGAAACAATTAATTACCGGCCTAGGAGCCTATGTTCCAATGAGTAAAAGATGGGGTATTAATCTCGAGTGGCTTAGGAAATGGACAATGCCTTTAGGTGCTCAGAATGCACAGGCTCAAAATGAACTATTTCTAGGAGCAGGAGTTGGGATTAATAAAAACTTCCATGTTTACTCAGGAGTTGGGATAGGAAACCTACTAAGTAAAAATGATGGTAATGATTTTAGATTATCTGCGGGTATTAAGTTTGCAACTAATATTTTTGCAGATGAAAGAAAAGCTATTAAACCAGTCTTCAAAGAAAACCTCCCCAATTGGAGAACTCCTAAAGTTTGCAAGATTAACAAATTTTTTGGAGATTCAGATACAGCAGTCATCAGGTTTGAAAAAAGTGAATACGGGATTGAAACAGAGGGTTCATTAGTTAATGAGGTTCTTAAATATATTGTTGAACAATCTGATCATATTTCTGCTATTCGAATTGAAGGCCATGCCTCTACTCAGCCTCTAGGCAACCCGAGAGCCACAAAAAAAGAAAGTATCAATTATAATCAAAAACTCTCTGAAGCCAGAACTCAAGAACTCTACAAGGCACTAATTAAAAAAGGTATTAGTAAGAACGTAGTTTATATTTCGTCTTTTGGTCAAAGACAACTTGTTGATAATATTAAAAACTTAAGTGCACATGAAAAAAATAGAAGAGTTGAGATAAAGATAAGCGTCAAAAATAATTTCTCACAACCATGTTCAAGACTCGCTCAAATTGCTCGAAGTTCGAACTTTAAGAAAGTTGGTGGAAAGAAAAAATACTTATCAAGTCATGGATTTATTTCATCAAAAGAATATAACGAGATTACGACTCAAAATAATTACGTACCTGAAAAATACAATTCATTAGTTTTAGATGAAGTTACAAAGGCTACGAAAGATTTATCACCAAGTGAGAGAAGAAAATTGTCTGACATTAAGAATAGGCTAAAAAGTGCAAATTACATTAAAAGCTCCTGTTTTACTGGTCATAATGTTGTCTTATACTCAAAAGATAAATACGCTCCAATGCCAGATGAAATGCATGAAATCATAAATCAGCTTTCAAGAAACCAGCGTAAAATTCGAAATATCAAAATTGAAGGTCATTCTACAAATAGACCTGATGATGATAAAAGATTTACTATTCAAAAAAGTATTGAGAAAAACATTGCACTCAATCAAGAAAGACTAGAAGAAGTGAGAGATACCTTACATTTCAGAGGTATTGAAAAATATAAAATCTCAATTAAAAACTATAAAAATTCTCGACCAATTTCTGACATTGAAAATGAATCAGCGTATAAGAAAAATAGAAGAATAGAAGTTAAGCCAAATTGCTTAAAGTAATATTTTAATTATTTAGTAAAATACCTATACCAAGTGGTTCGATTGTGACATTTGTTTTTTTAAAGGCACTCTTGAATTTTTCAGAAGCGACGGCCCTATTAACTCTCTTGTTATTTAAATAATCTTTAACAAAGTTCTTACTTTTTTCGTTTGCAAAATAAATGTTATCGAGCTTTAAATCTTTCTTTTCCTCAACGAAACCTAAAACATTCGGATTATTATAATCTGGATGCATCGAAGGGATTTGCTCTGATAATTGTAATCCTCTCGTCGCACAACTCATAAAACTTAGTAAAATAATTAAGAACTTCATATGTTGCTCCTTTCCTATCTTATCGAGATTAAGAGCATAAACTTGAGTATTTTCTTCTGGTAATGATTTCTCATCATTAAACAATAAATTATAACCAATAAGTCTCTTTAATATTAATTAACTTTCTCCAGAACATCTTCTATTATAAACATTAATGCTTAAGCTAATTTTACTCCTTATTCTGTCTTTCTTATCCACTGCTAAAGAGAAAGAAATTAAGAAAATACATCTTCAAAATATTGAATTTTCTCCAAGGAATTCTTTTTTAGAGAGTCAAGCTACTAAAATATTAATTAGGGATATTTCAAGACTTCCTGAAAGAGAGCTTTTAGTCGGAGAAGGTATAAATTATAGAAAGTACTCTATTCAAATTGAATCTATAAAATTAGAAGCTAAAAACAACCTTGGTGTTTATAGTTTAATCGCTTCATATCGAAACGAAACAAGCGGTAAGTTAATCAATCAGATAAGAAAGAAGAAAGTCCCTCCTGAGTTTTTGCTGCAGTACATAGAAGATATTTCTGCGGAGATTTTTACTAAAGCGCAAGTCGAAAAAGATCAAATTACATATGTGGGTGGTAAAAAAGGCAAATTAAGTATTAAATCAATCAAAGAAAAAGTGAATTCTTTTAAAGATAAAGAAAATGTCAAAAGCTCAAATGTAAAAGTAAAAGAGAAAGTAATTGAAAAAGAAGATGCTGCTCCGAATGTAGCTGGCAATAAGATTCGAATCAAATCTAGAAAAGTAAAAAGTTGGGAAGAAGCATTAAAGAAGGGTAAGAAAATAACCATCTACTTGCCTGATCCACCTAAAGAAGAGAAAGTTCCATTTTATAAAGAAGAACCTGAAGAAGAAAGACCGGATCCTCCAGCTCCTACACCACCTGAGCCTATTGTGCCTGAACCTCCGCCAAAAGAGATCGTGAAGAAGAAAAAGAGGAAGAAATTAAATGTTAATTTCGACATGCATTTTTTATATGCTCAAGTTAATAGTAATGACTTATTTAAAGATGTTAAAGGTGATATTCCATACTTAGGATTGAAGACAAATTTTAAACTACTCAAGGGAAATGATTTTTTTAATGATCGTTGGGAGTTTTCCTATGCATTCCCTATCGAGTCAATTGAATATCAAACCCAAAAACAAAGCCTCTCAGGCGACTTTTACGGGCAAGTAGGAGTTGAAGTAAGGCCATTTAAAAAGTTTTTAAACTTAGCTGCCATGTTTAATTATCAAAAATATTCATTTGTAAGTGTAAAAGATTCAAATACTAATACATCTGGCTTAAAAGGTGGACTTGAGAAAGGTTCTTTGAACATAACTTCAATTGAGCTCAAAGGATCAGTAGACTTTAGTTTCTCTAAAAAGTTTTGGAATGAAATAGGTGGAGTTTATAGTGTTATCTTATCTCAGAGTCAAACGTACGATACTAGAAGACCTAACATTTCATTTTCTGAGTTTGAGGGATTTTATCATTTTGGTAAAAAAGAGAGTTATTTTCGGCTATTTTATCAAGCTCAAAGTTTTACAGGAGAAAACAATCTAACACTAACAAATAATAAGTTTTCTTATAGTTCTAATCGATTTGGTATCGCTTATGTATTTAATACAAAAATTTAAAGACTGCTTCGACCGAAGCCTTTGAAAAAATATACAAAGTTAATTACTCCCTGCATGTTTAAAGTCGTTGTTTTAGCCCCTGCCCCTCTGGCAACATGAAGGCTAGGCATGATACTCCAATCTTTAAAAAGATTATATGAAGCACCAGCGTGAACTCCAACATCTACGATTAAATCGTTTTCTTTCTTAACATCTTCTTCAGAATAAATTAGGTATTCAGTTCCTACTTCTAATCCTGCAAAAATTCTCAGTTTGGGAGTATAAGTCAATGTATTGCCCTCGTCATTGTGTTTGAACTTACTTCCCGAGTTTACAAAGTAATAACTTGCTCCAACATGGGCACCAAAATATGAGTTTGCACCATCAGAAAATAAGGGCCCAGTTAATCGAATAAAGTAATCTAACTTATTTGATGGGAATAATTTGTATCTAATATCTGCGGTTAATAGACTTGCAGTCCCTTCGATTGGTCCTGAATTTCTAGTCAAATCAGTTACGACAGACTTTGTCTCAGCAAATGAAATATTATTCATTCCTAATCCTACTGAAATTTCACTGCTATATTTTTCAGCCCAAGAAAAACTTGAGAATAAAATAGTAATTAGTATCAGGGTTTTCGATAAAAGTATTTTATACATTTAAATTATCTCCAGCATTAGCAATTGGTTCAAAATCAACGGTAAAGTTTAACTTTTGAGAACTAACATCTCTGGTAAGCTCAACGTTTGGAACTAGGTTTGTACAGCTATAACTTAGATCAGATATAAACCCTTGAATTAAATCGTATTGTATCATCAATGGATTTTCACTATTTGAGCTTACCCCATAAGAGATAGAATCCTCTTGTGTGGTTTCAATTTTAGTAAGTTCATAATCGTCATGACTATTTAAAATTAATGAATTCGTTAAAAAGTTTTCTATGCTACTCTCATTTGGATTACCATCTTGATTAGAGTAAATTCTCCCCTGACCAGAAGCTTGCTCTGCTTCAAGTCTTGCTAGCACAGAACCTTGATGGTTATTTTTTTGCAATGGACTTGTATTATTATATTTTCCTATGATGTTGGCACTGTTTTTTTCTAACAATCCATTTTGTCTAGTTTCAAATCTATTAGCTAAAATCAAAAACCCTGTGAACAAAAGTGTTGCTAGTGAGAAGTAAAAAATCATATTTATTTTATTTGAATGTAACTTCGATAACTTCTCATATGAAATAGACAGAGCTGCAACTTCGTCTTCTATTGATTGTAGATCTCTGACTGCAACTTTGCTCTCGTAATCTTTAATTATAATTTTATCATTATTTGAAGGAATATCTAAAATCATTTTAACTTTTGAAGTCTTATCGAATAAAGTTTTTGCTTTTTGCTGGCTAAAGCTTTCAACATTAACTGAGCTCATATAAGTATAGCTAAAGTAACATAAAGTTATCGCTGAAATAAATAAAAACACTTCAATTGTTTTTTTGATCATTATGTACCTACCTTAAACTTTTGTTATCATGATTTTAATTTTATTGTCTTCTTCATTTACCGAACATTCGGTTAAATAACTTCCCGGTTCTTTAGAAGACGAAGAAATGAAACTCGGGATTTGTGTTTCTAAATATTCAGAAAATTTCGCAAATGAAAAGATTCCAATTTGCTCAACCAAGATAAAATCTACCTCGGCCAAGGTATGTCGGTTATTATAATAATTTCTGATTTCATATGAACAATTAATACCAAGTTTCCTTGCTACCTCTGTTCCTTTTATTACAATTTCGTCTGCAACTAAATTTAATTCAACATTTGAACTGAGCTTGTCACTTTTCTTCGTTATATTTATTTTCTTCAGACTCTCAAATTCTTCGATAACATTCTTTGATATCGACATCTTCTTTGTTTCAGATTTAGACTTGGTGTTCCTCATTCTATTTGCTGTGTTTTTAATAACGGATAACATGCTTAATCTCCTACTCTAAAACCGAAGTTAATTTCTCTAAAGGCTTATGTTTTCTTAACTCATGCTTAAAGATATCTCTAAGACTTTTTTCTGTTTCCGAGATGAGGTTTCTACTCTTTACTCTCTCAACAATGCTTTTATATACCAATGTTTCATTTTTATTTTCAAAAACTCTAAATTCTAAATTATATTTTAACTCCGACCCCAATATTTGGTAGACCTTTACATCTAAAGTGAAAGCATCTTTGCTTGTGAAACCTTTTGAGCTCACTTGTCCAAATAAAATCTTCATGTCAGTATAATTATTAATGTTTTTTAAGATTATTTTATTAACCATTTTTTTGAATTGAGCATCTCGAAAATTGAAATAAACTGGATTTATAACAACCTTGTTATAGGCAAACTCTTTAGTCTCAACAGTTTTTGAATCCTTGGATACCGGTACAAATACTTCTGGGTCACAAGACAAGAAAAGACTAAAAATGAATATTAATTTATAAGATTTCACTACCTTAGTATAATATCAAAGATCTTTTCACATAAGTGAGAAAATATCGTAGCGAAAATTTTGCCTATCTTGATTTTTATTCTTTCTAGTTTTTCTTTCTTTTATGGCTTAATATTTTGTCACTCTTAATTTTAAATGAATTTAGCAAAAGAATGTTTATGACATGTTCATCAGTTCCCGACCTCACTGGTCAGATATCTACTTCTCACTCAAGCAATACATAATCATCACGATAAGTAATCACTACCATAATGGAGATTATTTATGAAGTTACTATTGCTGAGTTTTGTTTTGTGTTCATCTTTTGCTTATTCAAAAAGCCTAGTCATTACTAGTGTTCAAGAAAAAGTAGATGTTTATGTTAAAAACTCTGAAACAAATAAATTAGTAAAAATTGGGGTAACTCCTTTAAAGATTGCCTACTCTGAGGTTGTAGATAATTACTCTCGAAGTGATAACTTCATGCTAGTGATGAAAAAAGATAAACATTCAAACTATAGAGTTATGATCAGTAAACTCCACTCAGGTAAGTTTGAGATTAATGCAAACCTTGATTCTTATACAGAAAAAGGCTTTGCAAAAGAATATGCTCTTTTAATCAATAAACTCTTTGATGTTCAACGTTTAGTTAGATCAAAAAACTATAAAGATGCTATCACTGATCTGGAGCAGTTAGAAAAAGACTACCCAGAAGTTGGAGCAGTCTATGAGATGAAAGCAATGACTTATTACATGGCAAAAGATCTTAACAAATCTTTGTCTTATTACAGAAAAGCCGCAAGTGTTTTTCCTGGTAGTAAGGAAGTTTATACAATGAAAAAATATTTAGAGAGTGAGTTAGGCTCTACAAGTAAAGGAATAAAATAATGAGAAAGGTTTTACTGGTACTAGCAGGATTATCTTTATTGGTTTCAGCTCAAGATGTAAGTAATGGCTTTAAGTCTATACAATGGCAAAAAGTTGAACTTCAAGAAAAGATCAGTAATAAAGTTAAAAAAACGGTTGGCTCACTTCTTGAGAAGCAAGACTACCTTGTTGAGGTAGATATCTCTTATTATGCTCCGCCAAAGCCAAACTTTGAAAAAGACACTAAGCCTGAGGTTAAGATCTCGGAAAGAGAATTCAAAGATAGCTCTAGAGATTATATTGTTTTTTCTAAACTAGGTTTAGAAGTTCCAACAGTAGCTAATAATAGAAAGGCTGATCAAAAGAAACTTAATGATGTTTGGAAGTTTCATGAAGCTAATAATATCTTTAATAATTTAGAAGCTGTTACTATCTTTATCTACTTAGAAAAAAGTATTAACGACTCAACTGTTGATTCATTGAAAGCTCTTTTAAATAATTTAAAGCTCCCTATCGGCGACATTACTGCTGAAGTTGAGATAGAGAAGATTCCATTCAAAGCAAATAGAGTTGGTAAAGTTGTTCCCAAGAAGGCTGAACAAAAACTCTCTGAGTATGTGATAGAAAATCTTGCAAAATTTAGCACGATGATGGGATTAGTATTATCTACTATTATCCTTATGTTTGGAGCATTGTTTCTATTTAGAAAGTATAGAAAATTTAAAGAAAATGAAAAAGCTAAAGAGATGATTGCTGGTGCTTCTAATAGTATGAAAGAAGAAGAGAAAGAAAAAGAGAGACAAGAACAAGCCGCAGCGGCCGCTGCTACAGGTTCAGATGGGTTCGGCGATGATACTCACTTGGTTGGTTTTAGTAGGTTTGAAAAGTACATGACAAATTCTCCAGATGAAGCGATTCATATGATTAAGAGTTGGATTGTAGAAAAAAGTGATGACTCAATTAATGCTCTTAATGCTCTTGTTAAGCAATTAGATAATGAAGTTTTATTAAAAGTATTTACTAACCTTGGAGACGAGGAAAGGAGTACTTGGAAGGTAAATTTAAATGAAAACCTTACCCTTGATGATATAAGAAGAGCTAATGAGTATATCTCCACTCAGATTGTGGCTGAGATTATAGTTCCACACGTTCTTAGAGATTATGAATTATTAGATACTCTTTTAACTCTTAAGCCTGCTGAGGGTGTAGATTTTGTAACAAAGCATCCTGAGTATAGAGGCGTGTTTATGAATATCATTAATCCTAAGTTTTTTGCAAAGATTGCAGAGAGATTAGATCAAGAGATTCTAGCTAGTGTTATTGAAGAGAGTATGAGTTTCGAAGAATTTGATACAGGTAGTTCATATGATAACTTTAAGCAAAGCTTAGAGGCCTGTAGGGTCATTAAGAAACAAAGACCATTTGTTAAGAAGATAGTAGATCTTATTGAGTCAGCGACTCCTAAGGTTGAAAAGTCTCTTTATGATGCGCTACTTGCAGAAAAAGAGTTTGAGACCGTCTCTAAACTTGGAAAGAAGCATTACCCAAGTTTCTTATTAGAAGAAGCTAGTACTGAAACTTTAGAGCAGATTATTAAGAATTATCCAATGAAAAAGAGAGTTTCTTTATTATTGTTAGATAACCCAGTGTTTAATCATAAATTGATAGATATTTTTGCTCCTGAAGGATCTAAGGCGAGAGACTTCTTAGATATTGAGATGCAACTTGCAACAGATAACTTAGAAGTTCAAAGAGAGATTAAGGAAAATCCTGAGGGAATCTATTTTGAATTTGTTAAATTTGCTAGAAAGACAATTGAGAATAATACTGCAGTAAAAGAGTTAGCAAGTGTACAGATAGAACAATGGGTTGAGAGTTTTCAAGTAACTAAAATCACACCAGATGTTCAAGAAGCTGCATAAGAAGAATTTATACATTTACTAGGCCTTATCATAAGGCCTAGTTGCTCAAAAAAATAACCTACAAAAATAGTTTTTATCAAGAAAATCAAAGGGGAAAAAAAATTCCTTGCAGAGAAAAATATTTAAAATTGAAATATCATTTTATGAGAATATTAGATTCGTATTTAGAAGGAAGGCGATTACTATGGAACCTAAGAAAAAAATAGATTATTCAAGCATTATTGACCTAGACAGCTTAGAGAAGCCAGAAGGGGATAAGGTTGTGGATTTTAAACCTGCAGCTATCAAGAGTGAATCTTTTGATCTTAAAAATAGTATTTTAAGTCTTAAAGAGAAAATTAATGAATTTAGAAAGTTTTCTGATCTAGGTGATTTAAGGATGCTTGATAAGTTGGATAATTTAAAGAAGTTATCGAATTTAGACAATTTATCAGACTTAAGAGAATTAAAGTCTTTAGGTAAATTAGATAACCTATCAAAGTTAACAAAAATTGATGATTTAGATAAATTAAAATCACTTGAGAATTTAGATTATCTTAATAAGTTAGATAACCTTGAAGAGTTAGGAAAATTAACGAAGTTAGATAAGCTTGATGGATTGAGCTCTTTAGATTCAATGAAGGAATTATATAAACTTGATAAATTAGACAATCTTGCACATTTATCTAAATTGGAGAAGCTTGATATGTTAAGTGAAATGTCTGGATTAGTTAAATTACAAAGTTTAGATAAACTAGATGGATTAGAGCATTTAAAAAATCTCGAGAGGCTTTCTGAGTTAGGTCAACTTGATCAATTAGAGAATATGGATTTATTAAAAAGTTTAGAGCATCTAAATAAATTAGGATCTTTAGATAAACTAGAAAACATGAAAGAACTTGGAAATTTAAATAGTTTGAAAAAATTAGATCAACTTATTCAACTAGATAAATTAGATAATTTAGATAATTTAAAAAAGATAGATGGATTAACTGAGCTAAGAAAGTTAGATAACCTTGGGCAATTGGAAGGTCTTACTCAACTTGTGAAACTAGAGAACTTATCTCAATTAGATAGATTAAGTGAACTTAAAAATTTAGAGAACTTAAACTATTTAGTGAAGCTGGAATCATTAACAAGCTTACATTATCTTGAAAGATTAGATGATCTAACTAAATTAAGAGAACTTGATAAATTAAATGATATTGAAGATAAGTTAGAACCTTTAAAGAAAATTGAAGTTCTTGATAGAATAGAAGGTTTCTTAGTTGAAGAAAACTTTGAAAGGCTGGATAAGATTGAGTTTTTACAACACCTTACTCAACTAGATAAACTAAATAAATTAGACAATCTTGAAGAATTAGGTGCCTTAAGTCATTTAGATAGATTGAATAACTTAAAGCAACTTGAAAGATTAGATGCTCTGGGAGCACTTTCAAGAATCGATGATCTTGCAGATCTATTAGAAAATAACAAGACTTTGTTCAGTTACTTAGAAAACCTTAAAAAACTAGAACATTTAGATAATTTAGAAAGTTTAGAGAGTCTTGGAAAGTTAGATAGATTAACTGAACTTCATAAGTTAGATAAGATAAACCAATTACATGATTTAGATAAACTAGATGTCATCAATAGACTAGATGAATTAGATAAATTAAATCGTTTAGATATTCTAAACAAATTAGATAATTTAGAAAATTTAGGTAAGCTTGACTGTCTGAAGCATCTTGATAAATTAGAAATTTTAGAAAACGTAGATTTTATCGACAAGCTAGATAAACTAGTTACTGGTGGTTACTTAGATAAATTAAAATACTTAGATAATCCTCAACTTTTTAACTCTCTCGAGAAATTAGATAAAATTGATTATTTAAAAGAATCAAACAAAACGATTTGGACGAGATGGTTAAGTCACACTGGTTTACAATTCTTAACTGCTGCTGTCGTTGCTTTTGCACTATTTACATTTGCAAGTAGTACTCACACTAAGCAAGCAACTAGAAACGTATTACCCATGATTTCTTTAGGAGAAGCTTCTAAAGTTGATTTAGGATTAGCATATCTTCAGAACTCTCTTTCTGATGAGAGGTTTGATAAATACTATGAGATGGCAAAAAGAAGAGTCGATTCTGAAATCAGCCAAGCTTTAGATGTGAATAGTTCTCTAACAGATCATGAAAGATATTTAGCATTTAATAATATTGAAGCTTATTCATTCAATGAAGGTGGAAGAAACTTAGCAAGTCACGTTGAAGGAAATGTAAACGCTCTTAAGAGTAAGCTACAGCGTCAGTATGAAGTTCAATACGATACTGAAAAAAATCAATTTGATGACAACCCAGCATTTGTTCAAAAATTAACGAATGCAAATACTTTCTTAAGTAATGGGAAGTTTGGGGATGCATTTGATTTATTTAATGTTCTTTCTTTGAAGTATCCTGAGTCAAATGTTGCTACGAAAGGTAAAGTACTTTCAATGTTAGGAGCAGCTAGCGTTAATGATTCAGATTTTACTAGCAGACTTTAATAATTAAATAGTATAGCGGCGAAGATCATCTTCGCTGCTTTTTTTAGACTTCAATAAATAACATAAAAATATTGCACACTAATCAAGGATCTATCAAAGATTTTTCTATTAAGGGATTACTATATAAGTTCTGCCTATAAGATTATTACAAATTGAAGCCTATGAAATGAGCAAGTAACAAGTAAAGTTGAGATTAGAGTTGATATGAATTAAGTATTTTAAAGAGTGAGAAATATTGAGTAGATATATTTACAATACATTAAGAACATTAAAGTTATACAAATCTATGTTTAGCTAACCTCAAATATAGTTAGAATGTCCAAGATTGGTGCAAAGATGATTCCCCGTCAACCCCCTAATTCTGGACAATTTCTCACTTAGGCTGATGCCTTCATATTTCTTATTTCACCTTTTTTAAAC
>ENA-ORXM01000782-ORXM01000782.1-marine-metagenome-genome-assembly--contig:-NODE-782-length-49772-cov-5.961847_pt1 | contig 49772 bp, 36 predicted proteins | sample MGYA00237867_ERZ511480 | MGnify/ENA primary metagenome ERZ511480 (study PRJEB26309, sample SAMN06266103) | marine metagenome | isolation source: Algal blade | place: United Kingdom:Sidmouth, United...
GGAAAAAATCGTGACAAATTGACTACTTGAATCACCCCGTTTTTAGAGTATAATCAAGAAAAATGGCGCAATCCTAACCCTTAAATTTTGATTAACTCCCTATGGTTCTTCAGTTTAATCTTCTTACGAACATCCCTGAGGAAGGTGAAAAAAGAAATAGAACATCCCTATAAAAAAAAAGAGCCACCTTTATCTACTAAGGTGACTCTTATTAGAATCGTATTCTTGTTTTTAATTATTCATTTTTACTATTTGAATGTTTTGTTTCCAAGTGCCTGATGTCAACTGCATTATACCCCTCGCTGATTCCTCTTGTCATATTAAAAATCTGAATATTATCTTGAGAAACAGAAACTGAAGTTATATAGGGCCAAAAATTGTCTAGTGTGAAAAAAGTTGTTGGAACAGTAGCGCCGATTGGAGACAATGGTAGGGTCCTGTAATCAAAATTAAGACCATAGTCAAGTACAGTGCTCTCAAAAAACAATCTTGTCCCATCTAAATATTCTGCATTTTCTGGAACATCCGTACTAGATGAAAATGAAGCACCATTAGATGATCTCCTAGAATTCCAATATCTGTCATTAGGTGAATCATAAGGATTATGTGTTAAATAAAATTGCCAATCACTAGATGTGGCATTAGAATGAAAGCAGGTAGCCGCTGTAGTATTCGCAGGAAGATCCGCTCCAAAACTAATAATATCATTATCATACAACATCGCACCGTTATCATGGTCTAATACTACAAAGGAAGCACTTGCTGGTGCTAGTCTTATTCCAGAACTAGACGTGCTATTAATGCTTCCGTTGGCATTGATTCCATAGTCTTCTATATTTATTAAAACATCAATTTTCCCGAACAAATAATCATCTGTTGATAAATTAGATGTTGTAGAAGCCTCTCTATAAATTAAGAGATCATCAGCTGGTCTTATGCCGAGATCAGTGATACCTAAGTCAGTTACTGGATTAACCCAAACTGTATTCACTTGCCATGTTGGGACCGACATTCCATTAACAATAGTTGACCAAGTTAAACTACTATAGCTATTTAGAGAACTATCAGCTTTCTGCATGTGCAAATGTGGAGCTGTAGTTTGACATAATACAGTCTGCCCTATGAAAGTATTAGCTGGAACCATGATTGAATTAGTTCCGTATAACATTACAAAACTAGGATCCTTTTCCATATGTATAAACACATATTCATCTACCGCAACAGAACAATTATCGATATTGTAGTATTCTCCTTGATCAACCGAATAAACATCCGTACCTACACTAACAGGGAAGTCTACCCCTAAATGATACCTGTTCCCACCTCCTCTTACTTCACATGGAGTTCCCGATATTTGTACTTGTTGGTTAGCTTGCTTAAATGGATATTGAGCAGACATTATACCGTAAAGAGATATAAAAATAAGAATGGCTGTGTACTTAAAAGTCATATTCATTGTTTCTGAAATTTAGTTTTTGAAATCCCTTTCCTCTTGACATAGGATGGATAATTTGTATTTTATTATCTATTTTTTGAACCCATGACGGCTTTAGATCCTCAGAATCTAATCTCTCTAATACATCATCACCTATACTATATATCAAAATGTAATTATCACCAATTTCTCGATGACCTTCTTTGGAAACGATATTTATTTCTGACAGGCTAATAATTATTTTATCTTCATTTAAAAAGTTAATATCCTGAACTTTTATTACTTTATCGCTATTAGTTTTATTCCCATACTGGCTAAACTTAACTTCGTAGGTTTCATTTTTAAATATATCAAAAACAAGAACTGAAGCGTCTTTTGCGCCAACCTGAATTTCCCTAAATTTTGAATTCGTTTGTATAGTTTGATTTGAAATATCACTTAATAACTCCCCATTGATATTCTTAGTGAAAACAAGTTGCATTTCTAAATCGAATACACTAAAATTTTTAGCCTGTCTTAATATAATAAAATCTTCATTAGGTGAGATATCTAAATTAGGTATAGTCAATGAATAGAAAAACTTTTCCCATATTGATTTATGTAAGTTTATATCATATTTTTGTAAGTACACTTTTCTTTCACCATCCGCGTTCAAAGACTCATTTTTATGATAAACCATATATATATAACTATTATTTATTGCTGGAATAATTGATATAATATTTGCACCTTCTTCTAACTTCAGTTCTCCATCATTATAAAATTTATTATCTCCTGTTCTAAAAACAGTCAATGGTATTGTACTACAACTTGTAATAAAGCCCTCTCCATTACTTAATAAAGTGAATGAACCAATTTCACCCTCACCACAATTAAAATCAGTAAAATCTTGTAAAGACGTGACTTGCCCTTTACTATTCCACATCTCATATTTATACCCTCGTTGCAATAAAAATGAATTTGAAAATTTATTCCTTGATATCATAAATTCGTTTGAACTTCCATACAAAAAAGTACTTGCTTTGGCCGCAAATATTCCATAGTCCTGCCATCCTTTAAAGTCATTTGGCGATATGTAATTTATATTTCCAATATATGTATATTCTATTTTTTGTGATTTATCATTTATATAGATATCAATTTGTTTCACCGTATCATTTTCCTCATGTGCAATATTTACAGGAATTAATCTATCAATTTCATCAGTATCTTGACTCTGAGTATTTGATTTAACACTTACGTTTTTATTCGTAGTGTCATCTTCTAATAAACTATTTCCACTGCATTGTTTTATTGATAAAGCAATTAATAAAGCAAAAGATAAAGTGAGGAAATATTTACTCATCGGCAATATTTTTAAGAGAATATTTAATTATGAAATAGCAATTATATTTTACTTATGCCAATAGACATAAATAATATTTATTACTTTTTTAGAATACGATTTGAAAAGAAAGTGAGGATAAATCCCTCAAAGAAAATGAGTGATTGTAGATAAGCTCAGATTCCTAGTTTTACCAAAGCTAACCATTAAATTCATTAGTTTATATATAGAGGTAAATTTTAACATATAAATTCTTAACTGTTATTTGCTTGATTACCTACTACCTTGTAAGCATCTTCTCAATTATTTTACTCTCAATCAAACTAAGATTGTTGTTTTAAGTAAAATCTATTGGACAAGGGATCGAAGTCAGACGACTGTAAGGAGTAGTCCCGATTTTTTTTCTTCGGGACCGAAATGAACATGGAGTGACGCAGAGCCCGGTCCCGAGCGAGGAAAACAACTTCTTATAAAATAATAAATTGAAACGAGCCGAGGGATGGCCCCAAATTAAAATTTCAATCCAACACCTCCTTCAATATTTTGTGGGCAAAAATTTCGGGGAAGTTATCGATGTGGAGCGCAAAATAATTTAGGAGTTGCCGCAGCAGGAGATGACGGGTCTCACGGGTCAGTTGCATGGTGTGGGTTTCTTCTATACTGATATGAAGAAGTTCGCTTACTAGTCTTGAAAGTTCTTCGTTGAGCGCATATTTATCCTCCTTGATGGGCATAAATCTACCGTCCCAAAGATGAAAATACAGCTGGGAATCTTCCTGTACACCACTAGGGCCAAAACCTAAATAAGAGGCATACTCCAGTAGAAAATGCAAATGAATATTTACGGGGGACGTAGTTGTCTGATCCAAAAACTGTAGGGTGTGCATCAAGTATTGAAACAGCTCTTGTTGCATCTCTTGCCCCTTGATAGTCTTGAGCACAATCTCTATAATAAATAATCCGATAGAGCCTTTGACTAGGTCGTAGGGTACTTCTCTATAGACATAATGATTGCCGAGTTCCTTGATGCGGTGTAGATCTGTTTTGTCATTATCGTATACAACCAAGTCGAGGATGCTCATGACTTGGAGAAGACCTGCACTGGTCTTACCGTTCTTTTTGCGAACACCGCTGATGATATAGGACTTGAGTCCACGCTCCTCAGTGAGTACTCTACAGATAAGACTCGTCTCCGAATACTTCGTTGTTTTGAGTACTATGCCACGGGTCTTGATGATCATCTACTGATGCAATATATACCGAACGGATAATGCTGCTTCGGTAAAGACGAACTCGTTGGTAAGTATGCTCCAACCTGGTTTGTAGTCGATGGAAATAAGTAAAGGCATGGTGTCAAGCAATAGCTCTACTCCTACAATTCCTTCTGCCATCCAGCGAAAAGTATCCGCGTTGAACGCTAAGGTGGTACCTCCGCCACCAAAAAAATTTAGATTATAGGTAATAAAAAGATGATGCTCATATAGGCCCGTAAAGGAATAGGTACGTCCGTTGAGATAATTGAATCCTGCGATACCTTCGATGACTCCACTCACTGGCCAGACAAAACGCTTATACGAAATCCCTGCAAGTGGTCCTCCACGCACGCCAATAGCATCTATATAGGCATCTTGTGCGAGCATACTTGCCCATACACCAGAAATGAATATTGCAATCAGTAAAAGACGACGCATAGGATAAATTAGTTGGCCATGTCAGATAAAAACTTGATCCGCATCAACTGAATTTCATCAAGACTGATGTCATCTTCTTTTAACTCGGCCAGTGCAACCTCACAATCGTCTGACTCCGCCTCCATAAAATACTCGATAATATCTAACCTCGTATCCTCGTCTAGATTTTCTTCTAGATAGTAGTCAAGATTGAGTTTAGTCCCAGAAGTCACAATCGCATCTAGCTCTTCCATCATCTGCTCCATGTTCATCTGATTGGAAGTCGCAATATCTTCTAGTGGTATTTTTCTATCTATGCTCTGGATGATATTCACCTTCGCTTTGGACTTGTTGGCAACTTGCTTGACTACGAAATCAGCTGGACGCTCGATGTCATTTTCCTCCACGTAAGCTTTGATCATAGCGACGAAATCTTTTCCGTAGCGCTTTGCTTTTCCGATACTCACACCTGAGATATTGGCCATCTCTTCCATAGTGATCGGATAGTTAGATGCCATCTCCTCCAATGAAGGATCTTGGAAAATAACGTATGGTGGTATTTTCTTTTCTCTACCCACTTCGCGACGAAGGTCTTTGAGCATCTTCATCAAAATTTTGTCGAGCACGGCAGTACGACTATTTGATCTGTCTGGTTCGTAATCTTTGTCGAAGTCGTGGTTGAGGGTAAATTTAAATTCTGTAGGATTCTTAATAAACGCTTTTCCTTTATCCGTGAGACGAAGTAGTCCGTATTGCTCTATATCCTTGTAGAGATAGTTGCTCAAAAGTGCTTGCCTCAAAATAGAGCCCCAAAAATTCTCATCTTTTTCCTTGCCGATACCAAAAAGCTCTAATTTGTCAAATTTAAAATCCTTCATTTCTTTGGTCTCTTTGCCCAAAATAAAGTTGGTGATGGATTTTATTTTAAAGTTCTCTTTTAGTATTTGGACCGATGATAGGGCTTGATGCAATTCGTCCTGTGCTTCAATCTGAGGCTTTGGATTTTTGCAATTGTCGCACATGTCATGACAGTCGTCAGAATCATATTGCTCTCCAAAATAATGCAGTAAGAATTTTCTCCTACAAGACGAACTTTCCGAGAAAGCCATGATTTCTTGAAGCAGTTGTGCGCCCATCTCTCTTTCAGAGACTGGCTTATCGCGAAGAAATTTCTCTAAGCGCAGTAGATCTTTATATGAATAAAATGCGATGCATCTACCATCTAATCCATCTCTTCCCGCACGTCCTGTCTCTTGGTAGTAGTTCTCGATACTCTTTGGTATATCATAATGCATCACGAAACGCACATCTGGCTTATCTATACCCATCCCAAATGCGATAGTGGCAACAATAACCTCTACCTCCTCCATCAAGAAATCATCCTGCGCTTTGGTACGTGTCTTAGCATCAAGTCCTGCATGATATGCTGCTGAGCGAATACCATTCACTTTTAAAACTTCAGTGATCTGTTCGGTACTTTTTCTACTTTGCACATATATAATACCCGACTCCCCTTCCATGCCCTTGATGATCTGGACAATTTGCTTCATCGTCTCCTCCTTCTTCATCTTAGGTCTAACCTCGTAGAAAAGGTTGTCTCTATTAAACGACGATACGAATGAATTGGGTGTTCTCATATTGAGGTTCTTCACAATATCAGTACGCACCTTAGGTGTAGCGGTAGCTGTCAGGGCAATCAACGGAATCTCTTTGTTGATCTCATCAAGCATTATTCTGATTCTTCGGTACTCAGGTCTAAAATCGTGACCCCACTCCGAGATACAGTGCGCTTCATCAACTGCAACAAAAGATATATTTACATTTTTGAAGAACTCTATATTCTCCTCCTTAGTAAGTGTTTCTGGAGCTATGAACAGCAGTTTAGTTTTGCGATCAACAATATCCTCCTTTACCTTCTTCATCTGCGACTTATTGAGTGAAGAGTTTAAGAAAGAGGCTACATCATCATCCTGAGAATAAGAACGGATAGAATCAACCTGATTTTTCATCAGGGCTATTAATGGTGAAATTACTAAAGCAGTACCCTCCATCATAAGAGCAGGTAACTGATAGCAAAGTGATTTGCCTCCACCTGTAGGCATTATAACAAAAGTGTCTTTTCCATTCAGAACACTCTCTATAATTTCTTTTTGATTTCCTTTGAATTTTTCAAATCCGAAGTACTGTTTAAGGGCTTCGTCAACGCGCTCCTTTGTTTCAAGCATCTTTATTAAGTTCTTTACTCACATTAAAATAATAATAAACTGTAGTCTTGGTAGTTTTCGGTAATGCTTCTTTATGTGGAGTCAAAAATTAAGGTCAAGTATTCCTTACATTTTCTCAGTATAGAAAACGTTACACAATCAATAAAATTGAACAGGGTACCGCTTTTACGAATACTAATATAAATATAATAATCTTAAGTAAGGGTGATTTACTTCAACAAAAAAATAAATGTTAGTAAATTTTGTAATGTTGAAAATTTGCCTCATTATTAAGCATAATGGACAACGGAAATAAAGATAAGCAACTTATAAGGACAACTGCAATAAAAACGATAAAAATCGAAGCAGAAACGTTAAGTAATTTAGTTAATGCTATTGATGATACTTTTATTGATTGTGTTGAGCATCTCTTCAAAATAAATAGTAGATTGGTGGTCACTGGAATAGGCAAATCTGCCATCATAGCGCAGAAAATCGTAGCTACTTTTAACTCGACTGGTACCCCATCAATATTTATGCATGCAGCTGATGCTATACATGGTGACATAGGCATGATTCAACCTGACGACACAGTACTCTGCATTTCAAAAAGTGGCGAGTCTCCAGAGATTAAGGTATTAGTTCCGCTAATCAAGAATCTAGGAAACACCATACTGGCATTTTCATCGAACGAGAAATCTTATCTTGCCAAAAGAGCGGATTACAGTATACATATTCCTGTCGCTCAAGAAGCCGACCCTAATAACCTAGCACCTACTGCTTCTACTATCGCACAGATGGCAATGGGGGATGCGATGGCGACCGCACTGTTGTCCCTACGTGGATTTACTACTGAAGATTTTGCACAAATACATCCTGGCGGTGCACTCGGCAAAGCTTTATACCTCAGGGTGAGCGACTTGTATCCCGACAATGAAAAACCACAAGTTTATGAGGATACAAACCTGAAAGAAACGATCATAGAGATGACTTCCAAACGCCTAGGTGTGACAGCGGTTTTGAGGAAAGACAACAGCATGAGCGGTATTATCACCGATGGTGATCTAAGGCGATTATTGGAGAAAGGGGGGGATATAAATAAAAGTACCGCCAAGGATATTATGACACCAAATCCAAAGTTTATCGATGCGCATGCCTTGGCTGTGGATGCCTTGCAAATAATGCGGGCAGGTAGCATAACTCAGCTAATGGTTTTGGATCAGGATACCTATGTTGGCATTATTCATTTGCATGATCTTATTAGAGAGGGATTGATATAAGATAAGGAGAACAGATTCTGCTTCTTTACTCTTCACTCTTTCGTCTTCACGTTCCTAATCTTACCCATCTGATTTATTACCCAACAGCGTTTCGGATTGCAAGCTGGGTTAGATATTTGAAAACCATAATCAGACGCAAATAGTACAGGCTGGAAAGTACATGCTTCGACTCGCGGAATGGTGAAGTCTTCTATGTCATTACTATAATATCCATGCTTTTCATGCTGCGCTATTTGTTGGTAATACAATTGCCAAAGTGCCCACTTGATTTGCTCGTCTGGATTTTCCTTAAAATCAGGCACTGCAGATGTCGCTGGACTATCAGCAAACTGCACATAGCCCCACCACTCGGGCATATGCATAGCGATGGCACTTTGCGGAGACCAAACCCAGTTGTCCTCTGGTAAGGATTTGTTTTCTTTATTCAACACTTTTTTGTAGTCGCCTGATGTCGTCTCCATAGTCCAGTCCACCCTAGAAAAGTTTATGCGCCACTGGTCATTCGCTTTTGGAGGTTCTGCTTTAGGTGCCATTTCTTTTAAAGCCGACCAAGGAATAGCCATCTCTACGGTCCAATATGAATCTTCATCCGTAGGGTCATTTACCGTACCGTTGATATGTACTGCATGGCGAACTGCATCTACATTCCAATTAAACAGATAATTGGGATTGACCTGATGGCGGTAAGGCCACATCATGAAAAGGTCCCAGATCGTATTAAGCGCATTTATCTCAAATTCATAATAGTTGTGGCTGTCTCCATCGGGATCTATAAAGATTTCGAAGTCATCATCTTGATAGATAACTGCATCGCGCTGGGTGAGCTTGGCCCAGATATGCGGTTCTTCCATTTTTGAGAAGAAATAAAAATACTTATCATCCCACAGCATTTTCATATTGGTCTTCAGTGCAGGAAGTGGCTTGAGACTACCTTCGATATCCACGAAGTCATCTGACCAAGCAAGCGCTTGCCAGCTTTTTTCATTATCCAAGCCATCTATGATGATACTGTCAATAGGAGTCTGGCATACATACTGCTTAGGGGACCAGGGAATGGGAGACTCATAATTAATCTTCAAGGATTCATCAGTATCCGACTGAGCAAAGATAGGACTACTGATAATAAGAAGTAAAGCAAATTTGAAAACTATGTGATAAGACATAAAAATAAAGGTACGGAATGAAATTGAGTACGCTAAAATAATTTTACTCGATACTCATTAGGCAATCTAGTAGGCTAAGAAATGACCTCTTCTCCATGCCCAGACAATTCATCTGAGAGAATAAATTTCTCTTTTTTTTTTCTAAAAAATTGTCTAGCAACTCCATAGGATTGATGACAGGTAACCGAACTTGTGCAAGAAAGTTTGTAGATATCCTCAATTTCTATCTCTTCATCAAAATAATATTGAACATCAATAAGTTCAAGATTTACTTCTGATATTTTGGGGATACTATGCTGCATTTCCAAAGGATTCTATTGTATTTATATTTTCTGTTTTTTCTCCTTGTTTTAAAATACAAGCCTGTTCTTCATTAAATAATGCTTTAGATAATTTTCTTGAAGCCAATTTAAAATCAATATCCATGTATTTATGATTATGATTGAGATTCCAATAAAGTTTAGTAATTGCTAAACTGTGATTATATTTATTCAATTCTGATATGATCTTCATCAGCTTTCGAAAATAGATACATTTATTCACTCAATCTCCTCATCCCATACATCACGCATCATAGAGCCAATCAGCTCACGGCGCTGCATAGAGTAAACGTCCATTTTTTCGTCCACATATTTGAGCAATGCAATAGCCTTCTTCATCAGATTGTGACCAAAGGCATCAAAATCTTGCTTGTAATATACTAGTGCTTTCTGGTGGATAAGGTTGGCGACTAGCTCTAGATGAGATACCTGTAGATCGTCACGTTTCATGAGTTCATCCATTAATTCCTGTTCTGTCGTGTCTAACAGGTTCATAGGTTCAATATCGAGTGTCTGCAGATATTCGTTGATGTACTCTAATTTTTGAGTAGTATCAAAGCCTAGTAACGTGGCGATCACTTTACTTAATTCCTTCGACATCCGTTCTATAAGATCTTGTTTTATCATCTACTATAAATATACTGATACTTATGCTTATATGTCAACATCTGATGAATATTTATTTTTTGAAATAGTGCTATTGTTGCATGTCGAATTTACCACAATCATACTTACCAATCCACATTGAGCAATATCTAGCGCCCAGAGGGCAAGAGGACAAGCGATAGCAGCGGCATTCCGATCCCCTCTTCGGGATCGGAATATAGCGAAAAGCGCGGTGCTGACTAATACCGACATGGGCAAGGACGGTGGCAAGAGCTTAGTCGGGCTTAGTCAGCATGGCCCCAAAGTATTCTCCTAATTGAAACCAAACATTTTTTTATTTGTATATCTTTGGGTCCACTCTGAAAACTGTTGAATTGTATGAAATGGAATATTTTTGGATGTGATCTTCCGATGCGCAGCAATATTGATTCCGCGGTACCGCAGAATCAATATACGAAGGGAACTACTGCTAGCTAGCAGTAGCATACAATATCTCTCAATGTTGTCTGAACATCACTGGATTGAGAAAATGAAAGATATTGCCAAAGAAACATTTTTGGTTTTGTGAGTTTTTAGAGTGGACTCATCTTTAAGTGTACAAAAAATAAGGACTGCTAATATATGACGTATAACGATTTTACTATCAAGGCGCAGGATGCCATTTTGCAAGCGCAGACGCTAGGCAAAAATAAGGATCATAAATCTATCGACACTTACCATCTGCTGCTCGGCATCATGGAGATTGATGAGAATATCAGCCGATTTTTATTCGAAAAGATGGGAGTTAATATGAATGATCTGCGGCAGAAATTAGAAACGCAGGTGGGCAAGCATCCGACCGTGCGAGGTGATAAAAAACAGCACCTGACCAAAGAGTGTAATCTGGCGCTGGCTCGGGCAAAAAAACTGCGTAAGGAGTTTGGTGATGAGTATATTTCTATGGAGCTGATCATTATGGGCCTGCTTTTAAGCTCGGATGTAACGGGTGAGATAATGAGAGAATCAGGTGCGACTGAGGACGGATTGAAAAAAGCAATTTTGGCATTGAGGAATGGAAAGTCCGTCAAGGAGCAAACTTCTGAGACGGCATATAATGTGCTGAAAAAATTTGCGGTATGTCTAAATGATCGGGCGGAAAGTGGCGAGCTGGATCCGATAGTGGGACGTGATGAGGAGATTCGTCGGGTGCTGCATATACTGTCTCGTCGAAAGAAAAATAATCCGTTACTGATCGGAGAACCAGGTGTAGGTAAGACTGCAATCATCGAAGGCATCGCATGGCGCATGGTCAACAATGACGTGCCTGAAAGTTTGGCAAGTAAAAAGATATATACTTTAGATATATCTTCCCTCATCGCAGGGGCGAAATACAAAGGTGAATTTGAGGAGCGACTCAAAGCTATTATCAAGGAAGTTACTGCATCTAATGGAGAGAAAATTCTCTTTGTGGATGAGATCCATAATATTATCGGTGCTGGTGGTGGTAAGGGTGCTATGGATGCAGCCAATATTCTCAAGCCTGCTCTAGCGCGTGGCGTACTGCGCACGATAGGGGCAACTACCCTAGACGAATATCAAAAATATTTTGAACAAGACAAGGCCTTGGTGCGACGTTTTCAGACCGTAGTGATTGATGAACCGAGCATACCTGATACGGTCTCTATCTTGCGTGGCCTTCAAGAAAAATACGAAGTTTATCATAAAATAGAAATTCTTGACGAGGCGCTAATCGCAGCCGCGGAACTTTCTAACCGATATGTGGGTGATCGTTTTTTACCAGATAAAGCTATCGACTTGATGGATGAGGCTGCTGCTCGATTGCGTCTAGAGCTGGACTCTGTACCCGATGAAATAGATGAACAAGATCGTCGTGTCCGTCAACTCGAAATAGAAAAAGTTGCCATTAAACGCGAAAAAGATAAAGCTAAATTGGATAAAATAAATGCGCAGATTGCCAATGAAAAAGAGACGCTAGAATCTATTTCTGCCATTTGGAAAACGGAAAAAGAAATCCTGGACGAAATCCAAGCGATGCGTAAGGAGATAGATGAATTAGAGCTAGAGGCAGACCAAGCAGAGCGTGATAATGATTTTGAAATGGTGGCGACACTGCGCTATGGTAAGATCAAAGAGGCGAAGGATAAGTTAGCAGCGGCAGACACCAAACTGGATGCCATACCAGATGAAAAGCGATTTACCAATGAAGCAGTCACGGCAAATGATATAGCGGAGGTAGTCTCAAAGTGGACGGGCATACCACTAAAAAAAATGATGCAGAGCGAGAAGGACAAACTGCTCCAACTCGAAGATGTGATCGGTAAGCGCCTGATCGGACAGCATGAAGCAGTACGTGCGGTGTCGAATGCGGTGCGTAGATCGCGCGCTGGATTGCAGGACCCAAAGAAGCCGATAGGCTCTTTTATTTTTGTGGGTCCGACGGGTGTAGGAAAAACAGAACTTGCCAAAGCATTGGCTGAAGTACTCTTTGATGACGACCAAGCGATCACTAGAATTGACATGTCAGAGTACCAAGAAAAGCATGCTTCTTCGCGTCTGGTGGGTGCGCCTCCAGGCTATGTAGGCTATGACGAGGGGGGACAATTGACCGAGGCGGTAAGGCGTAAGCCCTACTCTATCGTGTTACTCGATGAGATAGAAAAAGCACATCCAGACACCTTCAATATTTTGCTTCAGGTATTGGATGATGGCAGACTGACAGACAATAAAGGCCGCGTAGCGGATTTTAAAAACACCATTATTATCATGACTTCCAATATGGGAGCAGATATTATTTTGGAGAATTTTGAAGATCTTGATGCGCTCGGCGAGGAGCATCGCAGTGATATATTAGAGACCACCAAGGAAGAAATATTCGAAGCGCTGAAAGAAAATCTTCGTCCAGAGTTTTTGAATAGGATCGATGAGAAAGTAATGTTCTTACCACTGAGTAAAGTGGAGATCAAAAAAATTCTTGACATTCTGATGCGTAAGGTCCATAAAAACTTGCACCGCCAAGGTATCACTATCGAGCTTACCGAAAGCGCCAAAGATTACTTGGTAGAGCTTGGTTACGAGCCACAGTTTGGTGCGCGTCCGCTCAAGCGTACTATAGAGAAGTATCTGATAAATCCTTTGGCGATAGAAGTGCTTGGGGGTAATTACGTAGCAGGAGATAAGATTTTTATCGGCACTGATAAGAAAGGCCTCACTTTCTCCGAGTCGGTTCCTGCAAAAGAAGTAGCACCCAATCTAGAGAAAGAAGTCGAAGCTAAAAAGACACGCCGATCTCGTTCCAAAAAACAGCAGGAAGTCGAAAAGTTAGAGGAAGCAACTAAGGACTTGAACAAGGCCGTCAAAGAGGTGCAGAAGGAAAAGAAGAAGTAGTTTCTAGATTCTTTTTACTTTATTACAATGCGTATTTATGAGGGAGTGACCTTCCCCTACGCTGAAAAAGCGTAGGGGAAGGTCGGGCTCTCCACTTGTACTCCGTACCCTCTTATACCAGTATCCATAGTCGCGCTTTGTCTCTTCTCGTTCCTCGGCGAGCCTGCACCACTCTTTGCCTACTTGGCATGCGATGGCACTTCGTACCGCTGCGATCCCTCACTCGTATAAAGAATTAACAATAAACAGGTAGTGCCAGGTAGATTCTAATATCATAGTTTCTCGCTTTTCCTGAAATGATAATCTTTTAGAAAAGGATACAACTTATTCTACTGTTATATCCCCTTTAGCATATTCGTTAATTAAATTTATAAACCAATGAAAAAATTATTCTTCTTTATCAGTATTCTCTCTTGCCTATTAGCCTTGAGCATTACTAATACTAATGCACAAGGGCTAACTTTAGAAGGGGTGAACGCCCCCAGCGAAAATACTTTTACAAAGAGAAGACAGATTGGTTTTCAGTATGGGAATAATCGCGAACTCCAAATAATCTACAAGTCCGAAATTAATCCTAATTTGTTCACCAGGACAACGCTAGGTATTCCTTTCATCGGTTACGCTTACAGGAGTGATAACGGAAATGATCAATTGTTTTTTAAAATGTCCCTTGGTCAAGGAATAGAAAAACACTTTGATATCAATAAAAAGTTATCGCTGTACATTGGAGCAGATGCCACTGCAACTTGGTCAAAAAATTTTAACTCCCGAAACCAATTACAATTAGAAATCGCAGGCCTAGCAGGATTTAATTATAAGCTTACAGATAATATTTCTCTTTTTGGAGAAGTGAGGTATGGATATAGATTTAATCGAATAGACTATGTAGATGATTTTGCGACTAGAATAAGTCCCAATACGGGTACTCGATTTGGAGTGATGTTTACATTACCTAGTAAAAAGAAGTATAAAAAGCATAGATAGAATTAACTGGAAGATCATTAGGCTAATTGACACTTTCAGCCATTCGCATCTCTTATTTCTGAAGATGCCTTCATAATCTTAAATTTATATCCCAGAGCTATTGATATTTCAATGCCAACAATGAGGCCTCAATTCATAGCCAAAAAACTGAAGCAGTTGATTTGCTTAACGACAATACTCACATGGCACTGACTTCTACCCGTACAACTCCATCTTCACCTGCTTACCTTCATATCCTATTTCTTTGAGGTTGACAACCGCCTCGTCGACCATATCTTGCCATCCGCAAATCAGGAACTGTATATCGTCTCTGTGCTTAGCATAAGCTGTTTGGTAGATATTATGAACATAGCCTGAGGTCCACTCTATAGAATCCTCAGTTTGAGGAATTTCCTTTTCGCGAGAGAGCGCTATCGAATATGAAAAATTTGGATGGCTTTGTGCTAGAGCCTTGAACTCCTCTAGGTAGAGCATATCGGCTTTATAACGCGTGCCGAATATAAGATGTATTTTTTGGTGTGCTATTTCTAAATTGATAATATTTTGAATCATAGATCTAAAAGGGGCTATGCCTGTCCCTGTACATATCATGACCAAATCTCTTTCGATGGGATTCTTTAAAGTGAATACACCGGCTGGTTCTTTATAGGTGATTGTACTACCAATTTCTATCGATTCAAAAAGATACTTAGTGCCTGCACCATTGGGTAGCTGTACTATGCAAAGTTCGAAGGGCTGATTAGGATTGGGAGCACTGGCTATGCTGTAGGAGCGCCATCTCTTTTGGCGTGTTTCGTGAATAGGTAAGTCCAAGGTTACAAATTGTCCAGGCCTAAATTCCAGAGGCTCTTCTTCTTTGGTCTCTAATAAAAATCTTTTGGTGCTTGCGGTTTCTTTAATTATATCAACCACTTTGGCTTCTTTCCACTTAGGCATTGAGTATCATTTGATGGTAAGGAATAACAATATCAAACCCTTTTAGTTGGCAGTACTTCTTTAATGCCTTTTCTCCGTCCTCAAAAGTTAGCAATACGAAGTCGCCTCCCCATGCGCCTAAGGATTTCGCTTCACCATCCAAATCTTGAAAATATATGTCTTTCACTTTGGGCATTTCTATTATATTAGAAATAATGTCTTCGTGTTCTCGAATGCATTCTTTAAAGTCAGTCAAATTTTTTGCTGCCAGAATATTATCATTAATTTCTTCGATTTCTGCAATGGCGTGCGGTTTCTTTAAATTATTTTGAAGGCTACGATAATTATTTATTCCTTCTCTACTATTTTGTTTCTGACCTAGATAAACGAAAAAAAGTTGACCTGCATATGATGGAGCATATTCTACCGTTTTGAATTTTGGAGAAGGATTATTATTGCGATATATAATCGGGCCATACGCTCCCGCACAGGCAATGTCGTATCCTGATCCTCCGAAGGTATATTCTAGTAGGTCATAAGGGTCTACTTTTGCCCATCTAGCCATATTGTATATTAAGGTAGAACTCGTACCTAATCCCCACTGCCTATCAAAATCAATTTGGTGGGTAAAATGCACGGCTGTTTTACGAGGAAATTTGCTTGGACTATTATTTTTCAAGAATTGTAGAATACTCAAAAACCGGCTAGCAATGGAGTTGTCTGAAGTAACTAATACAGTCTCTTTGTCCATATCAAAAATACCTGTAAACCAAGTATTGCCTCGGTGATCAATACTCTTGCAGGTAACTTTGGATTGCGCATCTAAAGTGTTATAAACAGAAATAGATTGTCCATACTTACACGGTAGTGCTAAGGCAGGAGCACCATCTAATACTAAATACTCTGCAGTGAGTAGCAGTTTACCATTTGCACGTGCAGTGTAGTTTGAAGCCAAAATATTAGTGCGGTTTTTATTTAGTTGCACGGATAGGTGAAGCGGTAGATTTAACCCCTCGCATTTGTTCTAAAAATAATCGAACTCCAGAGAAGGAAACAGCCCTTTCTTTAAAGTGTGCTAGCGTTAATGCAGACTCGGATTCACTGGCTTCAAGATGAGTCAGAATATTTAAAAGGTGCATTTTCATATGCCCCTTCTGGATTCCAGTAGTAACCAAGGATTTGATCGCTGCGAAATTTTGAGCTAAACCTACTGAAGCAATTATCATCATGAGCTCTTTAGCACTCGGATTACCCAACATGTCTAGCGAACGTTTGGCAATCGGGTGTATACTTGTCAGCCCTCCTACTGTACCCACTGCCAATGGAAGATCAAGCCAAAACTTGAAGACGCCGTCCCTAACTTCACAATGACTCAAACTTTTGTAAGTACCTGAACGGCTGGCGTAAGTATGTCCACATGCCTCAATCGCTCTGAAATCATTGCCCGTTGCTAAAACTACAGCATCTATTCCATTGAATATACCCTTATTATGGGTGGTAGCCCTGTACGGATCAAGATGCGCTATGTTTACCGCAGTTTCGAATCTTTTGGCTAAGGCGAGTTTATCTGCCTCGCTGAGCTTGGGATCTAGATCTGTGATTGGACAAGAAACAGTAGCACGTACAATACAATCAGGTGTGTAATTAGATAAAATCGACATTACAATTTCTGCATATTTATTTTGTCTGCTGAAATTCTCTTCGGCCACGATACGTTTTGTCCAGACCTCTGACATCGACTCCAAAACAGAATTAATAAAATTAGCACCCATGGAATCACAGGTTTCAAAATATAATTTTAATTGAAAGTAATCCTTTTGCTTATCAGAAAAATCTATAAGTTCGATATCCTTAATGCCCCCACCTCTTGATTCCATTCTTTCGGTAAGATGTGAAACATCCTTTAGTAGATCATGCTTTACCTGGTCAAAAAAGGATACTATTTCTGCACTTGATCCATTCCATATGAAATGAACTTGCCCGACTTTGGTGGTAGATAATACTTCTGCCCGAAAGCCACCTCTATCCATCCAGTATTTGGCAGCACTGGAAGCAGCAGCTACAACTGAACTTTCTTCTATCACCATAGGCACACAATAGGTCTTGCCATTGATCACCACGTTCGGTGCTACTCCATAAGGCATGGGAAAATTAGAAATTGTGTTTTCACTGAACCCATCCAAGACTTTTTGTTGTGCAGCATTGCCATGCCAATAGCTAGTCAATTCTTTAGTAACAATCTCTGGATCTTTAAAAAAATTCTCTACGATCCATTTAATTTTGCCTCTCTTAGAGAGTTTAGAAAATCCTGAAATAGTTTTTTTACTCATTCTAATCTATTTAACACGCAGGTAAGCTTGCGCCAAGGCTAAACCTTGGATTTGCGACTCTGTATAAGCTCTCAGTTCGTCAATATTCTCTACTGCATGCTTTAAAAATCCAGAAGCTTGTCCGTAGATACTATCAGTATTCAACTTAGTCATCAGGTAATATCCATCAATGAAACTTTTGACACCACCAGATATGATATATTGCTTGCAAGCTACATTGTCACCTAAGTCTATCAGTATCTCATTTATAAAACCAACCATCTCTTCGGCGGTATGACCTACTAAAGCCAAATTACTAAATATTTCTTGTCTCATTGTATCTCCACGATACAGTTCAAGCTTGGAAAAATTAGTGCCGCCCATGGCACCAAATTCTATAGCAGCGAGGGGGAGCTGCATCAATTCTTTGAGAGAATCTGGACCCATACCCTGCCCTACCTCTTTCACTATAATTTTATGCTTAATCTTTTCTAATAGTGTGGTTATAGTTCTCAAAGGAGATTGTGTAAAACGATCTCCTTCCGGTTGTAGCCATTCTTGTAATGGATTTATGTGTAATACTAATCCATCTGCTTCTAGCTTATTTAACAGCTCATCTATCAAGTGCAACTTATCTTCAGCAAGCAAGGTTTCTACCTGTGCGATTCCCAGATTTGCATAAAACGGTACGTCATAGCCCATATGCGACCGCATTTGAAAATCCTTGAGATAAGTGTTATCCGTTAGGAGCTTTCTACATGATCCTAAACCCATGCCCAGACCATATTCTTTACAGATGATGGCGAGATTGGTATTGATTTTATTTGCCAGTTCAGTACCACCAGTCATACTAGATACCCACAACGGCGCTTTCATAGATTTGTCTAAGAAGGATATGTCAGATGTCGTACTCGTATTAGGATGTTCAGAAAGGACAGGCTCATAATAAAACCGATTATCTTTTAATTCTTTTATGACCTGTGACTTAAATGCTAGGCTTATATGATCCTGCTTACGGCTACTAGCAGTAGGGTCATCTAATTGACCTTCAGTACTTCCTTCAATATGTATCTTCTTTTCCTTCATAAGGGATAGTAAATTTACCACAATATTCGAATATCAAGGTATTGCCATAAAAAAACAGCTTTTTATAGGTATTGTTTAAGAGTATACTGGTAAAATACTGCAATATGGTTTGGAGTGACTAGGTAAAAAAGAACCCTTTCAGTCCAGTAAGGATACTCTGGACAGCATAGGAAGCCAAGATTAATCCCATAATCTTACTTATCACGGTGATCCCATATTCCCCTATATTTTTTTGGATCCTATTAGCAGCTAGTAGTATGAGCATTGTCATACCCACCACCAGGACGACTAAGCCAGTAGTTATAAACTGCTGTTGAAAGGTATATAGATTATTATCTGTCATGATCACCACTGCCATAATAGCACCAGGCGAGGCAATAGAAGGTATAGCAACTGGAAAAATAGTCACATGCTTATAATCATTGATCATATGTTTTTCGGACTCCGGTTTTCCTTCACCAAAGATCATGGTCAAAGCGAAGAGGAATAAAATAACTCCTCCAGAAATCTGAAATGCATAAAGTGAAACTTCCATTCCTTCCAAAATTAATTGGCCTACAAGAATGAAAAACAAAAGCACTAAGAATGCAATTGCGGAGGCGCGGATTGCAATTTTCTTTTTATGGGTTTCGTCAAAATGCTTTGTCGCTTCTAGATATACGGGAACTGATCCAAGCGGATCAATAACTGCAATCAAGAAGAAAATTTTAGTGATGACTCCTGCTAACATTTCGTGCTGTTTAGAAAATTATTTTTCACCTAATTTTTTCAATTTTTATGAGAAAACATTGCAAAAATAATTATTACCCTACAATTAATCTTACTTAATCGAGAATTCTACCAAGAATAAAAAATTGATTAAAGACAAGAATATCCTATAAACATTGAAATTATCCGTATACAAACGGAAGTATACGGATAATAAACGGCTAACAGTTGGATCGTGTCTCATCTTTGCATTGTCAATTTGATCAAACGACATATGGAGTCTTCTCCGAATAAGTATTTTAAAATAATAAAAAAAATTTAAGTAATGAAAAACATTAGCAACAGCGTACAATTAATAGGAAGATTAGGTGCAAGCCCTGAAATGATCTCACTAGACAGCGGTAATAAACTGGCAAAATTATCACTAGCTACGAAAGAAGTTTATAAAAATCAAAAAGGCGAAAAAGTAATAGATACGCAATGGCACAGATTGATCGCATGGGGTAAGCTGGCAGAGAATATGGTTGCCTTTTTAGACAAAGGACAAGAGGTCGCCGTTAGCGGAAAAATTGCCTATAAGAACTATACCAACAAAGAAGGTGTAGCTGTTTACTATACCGAAATATTAGTCAATGAATTTATGATGGTAGGCGCAAAGAGAGAGAAGTCTGCGGCTCAAAAAGCTGCCTAAAATTAAAAACCAAGCATACTATCCCAGTTGCCAAGTAGGCAGCTGGGATTATATAATTTAAATATAATGCATTGCAGCACAGATATCCATACCAAGAGAATTTATGTGCCTCATCCGTCGGCGTAGCGTAAGCTAAAGCCCGTCAAGCGTAGCGCGCTAGGAACGAGGGACTGAAACGGTATCGCAAATTTTTCTTTGCGGTAGTAGTGGAAGGCCCGGTCGCGTACCGCCTCTTTGCGGTATCGAGACGGTCCCTAATAATAACAACTAATAAGATAGATGATAAAGTGTAAATAAGCAGTTTGCAAATAATATGATAGAATAGGCAATCGTTGTACCTTCGCAAAGTATACAATGAAAATGGCCAAGAAAAATCAAAATAAGTTTCAACAGATAATCCAGAAGTTCAAGGCAAGTAGCTTGCGCTATAAGCTATTGACTGGAGTCGGCACAATGGCTATCCTTGGTATATTAATGATAGTCCTGCTCGTAGCGAGTGTTCGCTTTGGGCTATTCGGAAAAATACCTACATACAGAGAACTCACCGCTGTACAGAATCCAGAATCGACGCTGATTTACTCTGCAGATGAAAAAGTGATTGGGAAATTTTTTACTAAAAATAGAACCAATATATCTATTGATGCCATCTCTCCATACTTAACCGATGCGCTGGTGGCTACGGAGGATGCACGCTTTTATGAGCACAATGGGATTGATTTCCGAGCTTGGATGAGAGTACTCGTGAAGACTGTAATCATGGGTGATCGATCTAGCGGAGGAGGAAGTACCATCACTCAGCAGTTGGCTAAAAATTTGTTTCCACGTAAACGGTACTCACTCCTCAGCATTCCTGTGAACAAGATTAGAGAGTTCATCATCGCAAAGCGTATCGAGAAAATATATTCTAAGCAACAGATTCTAAATCTTTATCTCAATACGGTTCCATTCGGAGGCAATATATTTGGTGTACAAGTTGCTGCTGCGCAACTATTCGGCACTAACTCCAGAGACATCAAGCAAGAAGATGCCGCTGTACTGATCGGAATGCTAAAAGCAAATACGACCTACCATCCCGCTAAGAATCCTGAAAATTCTCTGTTAAGAAGAAATGTCGTTTTAGGCCAATTGGCTAAATACGAATATATAGATGCAGCTACACTTGACTCGCTTACTGACTTGCCTCTAGTAACAGACTATAAAAAAGAAAGTGTAAGTGCTGGGATGGCCACTTACTTTCGTGAGCAGATACGACAGGACGCCAAAGAAATTTTGGAAAATAGCGGTTTAGGGGAAGAGTACAATCTATATACTAGCGGATTAAAAATATATACTACGCTAGATTCTCGCTTGCAGCGGTTTGCGGAGCAGGCTATGGAGAGTCATCTAGCTAGTCTTCAAAATACCTATAATGAACACTGGAAGGGAATGAGCAACCTGACACCATCAGATTTACAGCCCTTCATGGAAAGGTCGGATCGCTATAAAAAAATGAAGCGGGCTGGCGCCACCAAGAAGGCTATAGATAAAGTATTTACTACTCCTACTGAAATGGATATTTTTGACTGGAAGGAAGGAGAAAAAGAAGTAAAGCTGTCACCAATGGACAGCATCGAATATTATGTCAACCTGCTTAATACAGGTTTTTTGGCGGCTAATCCAAAAAATGGAAATGTACTGGCATGGATAGGGGGGATTAGTCATAAGCACATACAATATGATCACGTAAAAAGTAAGCGTCCTGTGGGTTCTACTTTCAAACCGTTCGTCTATGCGAATGCCTTACAGCAAGGTCAAATGCCTTGTGACTACCTTTATAATAGATTAGTTACCTATACCGACTATGATGACTGGCAGCCAGAGAATGCAGATGGAAATTATTCGGGCGTGTATAGCATGGAAGGCGGACTAACAAACTCCGTGAATTCTATTTCTGTCAATCTGATTACGCAATATGGTATCGAGGAGACTATCTCATTAGCTAGAAAAATGGGCGTTAAATCAAATATCCCTGAAGTACCCAGTATTGCGCTGGGTACTGCAGAGCTTCCACTGTATGAAATGGTAAATGCGTACGCGTGTTTAGCAAATCACGGCGTAAAACCAGAGCTCAAATATCTGTTGCGCATAGAAGACAAGCGCGGTAAAGTAATCTGGCCTGTAGAGGCTGAAGACCTTGATGAAGAGACAAAGCCTGATCAAGCACTAGATAGTATGACCAACCAAATGGTGGTGCATATGATGCAAAGTGTAGTGGACAATGGTACTGGTCGCCGCCTGCGTGGCACCTATGGACTCACTGGTGAGATGGCTGGTAAAACGGGGACTACCCAGAATCATTCTGATGGATGGTTTATTGGATATACTCCTGATATTGTAGCGGGAGTATGGGTTGGTGGTGCATCTCCGAAAGTACGATTTAGGTCGCTCAATCTAGGAGCAGGTGGCAATATGGCTCTGCCTATCTGGGGTAAGTTTATGCAAAGTGCGATAAAGGATAAAACCTTCGCTAAATGGAAAACTAATCGCTTTCCAGTGTTACCAGATTCTATACTACAGATGATGGACTGCGATCACTATCAAGAAGAGATGCCCATTTTTGTAGACAATGCCGATAATATAGAGTCTTCAGAATTTGAAAAGAAAATAGACGCTTTCTTTGAAGATATTTTCGAAAAGGACAAGAAAAAACGCCCTACCACAAATAAGCCAAATCCTCAAAATACAACTAGAAGAACTACCACAAGTCGCAGATCCGAAGAAATAAAAAAACGTAACGATAAAATCAGAAAGCAGAAAGTAAGAAAGAAAAAGCAAAAAGATTTCTTTAAAAAAATTTTCGGTGATGGGTAGTTATAGCAATTAGTGCTTTATGCCATATTCAGCTCACTGCACTGAAATTATATGAATTAGGCTAATTTTTTTAACCATTATATTATCTGTATACCCAACCTGCGTAACAATACATACGTATATTTAAGTAAGAAGCAACCCATCTCCGTCTCACTGCATAAATCCTTGATTTAAGGTATGTTAAACGTATGACATTAAGTATACTATGTCACGTATATTATGGATTTAGAGTAAAAACTCTGCAAAAATTCATGTTAATTTAGTTTCCAAATAAATATTGTAATGCATTTAAGATCCACCTTTTTACTGCTTTTATCATGCTATTTGACCACTTTATTAGCGCAAGAGCAGAAAATTCCAAATTTTTGGCAGAGTAGTTCGGATCTCAGCTTCCGATCAAATCAATTTGAACGCCAAATTATTCCTAATAAATACTTAACTTTTTCTCTAGATATTCAGTCTTTGGAAAAACACCTCGATAAGAGTCTAGTTAAAACAAGCAAAGAAAATAAGGATCAATTTATTCCTTTTTATATGCCATCTCCAGAGGGTAGGATGGAATTATACCATATTTGGAGAGACGATCTTTTGCCAAAAAAATTGAATGATCGCTATCCTGAGATTTCTGTATTTGCTGGATATGCACCAGCTGATCCTACCAAGACATTAAGATTAGATATTACTAGCAAGGGATTTCGTGCAGTATCTTACGGGAATGACGGGAGTACTTACTATATAGATCCTATCGCTAAGGGAGTCAAGAATACGCTTATCAGCTATTATAAAAAAGATTATACACAGCAGCAAGATTTTGAGTGTTTGGTAGAGGATGTGATTGGGGAAGAAAAAATGCACATTCACCACAATCATCAAGCGGCGGGAGATTGTAAATTACACACCTTTGATTTGGCATTAGCTTGTACGGGTGAGTATGCTGCTTTTCACGGTGGAACCGCCTCGTCTGTTATGGCCGAGTTCACTACTTCCATAAACAGAATAAATGGTTTGTATGAAAAAGAAATTGGGGTCAATTTAGTATTTGTTCCCAATACAGATCAGCTCATTTTCTTTAATCCTGATACAGATCCTTACACCAATGATAGTGGTGGTGCTATGCTAAATGAAAATCAAACTACTTGTGATAATGTTATAGGCAGTAGTAATTATGATATAGGCCATGTTTACAGTACTGGAGGTGGAGGTATAGCACAACTACAATCTCCTTGTAACAACAATGGTAAGGCAAGAGGAGTTACAGGGCTAAATGCTCCAGTAGGAGATCCATTCTATATTGATTATGTCGCACATGAGATGGGACATCAATTTGGTGCAACACATACGTTTAATAATTCATGTAACAATAATAGAACTGGTGCAACAGCTTTTGAGCCTGGTAGCGGCTCCACTATAATGGCCTATGCAGGTATATGTCCACCTAACGTTCAGTTCAGCAGTGATGCTTATTTTCATGCTGCAAGCATAGCTCAAATATCAAATTTCTTAGCGGGCACCTCATGTGAGTCCATTTCTGACAACGGTAGTGATAGACCCCTGGTAGCGCCACTAAATAACTATATTATTCCTATTAGTACGCCTTTTGAATTGACTGCCGCAGCTACCGTTAATGATGGTAGTACTTTGACATATTGTTGGGAACAGATGGATAGAGAAATAGCTAATATGCCCCCAGAGACTAGTGCTACTGAAGGACCAATGTTCAGAACTTATTCGCCGACAATAAATAACGCTAGGTCTTTCCCTTCCATGGAGCTCTTAGTGCAAAATATTCAATTTGATTGGGAGGTGATGCCATCTGTTGCTCGTGATCTAAATTTTAGATGCACAGTTAGAGGAAGTGATACCGGTAAAGCAGGTTGTACGGAAGAGGCAGACATGGTACTAAATGTTTCGGATAACGCTGGACCATTCGTAGTTATCAATCCAAATAGCGAAATCGAATGGACTGTAGGGGAAACTGAAACGGTATCTTGGGAAGTTGCTAATACTAATAATGCACCTGTTAATTGTAGTCAAGTAAGCATATTACTTTCTACTGATGGAGGCTATACTTATCCTATCACTATTTTAGAGAATACGCCTAACGATGGTCAAGTTAATATAAAGGTGCCTAACATACCAGGTGATCTAAACCGTATTCGTGTCCAATCAATTGGCAACGTATTCTTTGATATATCAAATGAAGACTTTGCAATTGTCGAACCTATTATACCAACTTTCACCATGACTGCAAATCCAGTTTCTCAGGAAATTTGTGGAAGTAATACAGGAATTATCTCATACGATATTTCTACCTATGGACTAAGTGGTTTTGATCAACCAGTCACTCTTTCCGTCAGTGGGCTACCTAGTGGTGTAAGCGCAACATTTAATAACAATGATGCTACACCAAACGCCACTTCTACACTTAACTTAATGGACTTGAACAATATACCCACTGGGACTTACACCTTCACAGTATTAGGTGAAGGAGATGGACAAAGTGATAGTGTAGTGCTAGAATTACAGGTAGTAGATAGCAATCCTAGTGCTACAACACTCATAACTCCAGCAAATGCTGAAATAGATATAAATACAAGTCCAACGCTAGGGTGGCAACCAGCAGCACAAGCTTCAGGATATATAGTAGAACTTAGTGAGATGGCTAACTTTAGTACTATTGTCTTCTCTACTATGGTGGTAGATTTAGAGACAGCTGTTGATGGACTTAAACCTTCCACTGTTTATTATTGGCGAGTACGTCCCACAAATACTTGTGGAGATGCAACAAATAATGAAATTTTCAGATTTAGAACGGGGACAATCTCTTGTAACACTTTTATCAACGACGAGTCAGTAGCTATTCCTGTGTCAAGTGGTGGTACCATAACTTCAACTATCTCTATTGCGGCTGGTTCCACTATTGAGAGCATAGAAATGTCAACCGTGATACTTCATACTTGGATAGGTGATTTACAAGCACAATTAATGTCGCCAGGCGGTGAGTCGATAGAAATTTTTGATAGACCAGGTCTTCCTGAATCTGGGTATGGATGTCCAAACGATAATATCAGAGCCACTTTTAATGACGATGCTGCTAACTCCGCAGCTGTATTCGAATCCACCTGCAGTTCTGCTCTTTATGCTATAGATGGTTCTTACCAGTCTATAAATCCGTTCGCTAACTTTAATGGTACTAACTCTACGGGGGATTGGATGTTAAGTATAACAGATAATATAGGTGAAGATGGTGGCCAGCTCGCATCTTGGGAATTATTGATCTGTACCGACAGCGGACAAACTATACCACCATCAGTGGTAAACAACAATATATTAAATGTGACCAATGGAAGTACAAAGGCTATCACCGATGCAGAATTATCATTTTCTAGCAATGGTAGTCAAGAGAATATTATATACACCTTGATCTCGCAACCGTCAGAGGGAACTATAATGAAGGATAATATTTCACTGCTATCTGGCGATATTTTTAGCCAAGCAGATATAAACAATAATAGCATAAGTTATAAACATAGTGGCTCATTTACCAACTCAGATAGCTTCATATTTGATGTAGAGGAAGTAAATGGAGGTTGGATTCCCAACAACAATTTTCAGATAAATATATCAGATTTTACTTTTAACGCGACGCTCTCTCAGGCTGAGGCAATCGCATGCTTTGATGGATCTAATGGATCTATTGTCGCTACAGTGACTGGTGGAAAACAGCCATATCTGTATAGCTTAGATGGAAGTAATTTTCAAGCTAGCGATAGCTTCGATGGGCTATCCGCCAATACTTATACCGTCACTGTTGTCGATAATAATAATATTAGTATAACTACAAATCCTGTTACGCTCAATCAGCCACCAAAATTAGAATTATTTGCTGATGTAAGTCAAAATAATGTTACGCTTAGCGTATCTGGTGGCGTAGGAGATTTGACGTTTAGTTTGAACAACGCTAATTTTCAAAATTCAAATACTTTCTCAAATTTGGCAAATGGAGATTATATATTCTATGCGATGGATGCGAATGGTTGTATAGCCAATACAGAAATAGTAAGCATCTTGATAAATGATCTTCAAGTTACTGCCAACATTAGTCAAGCTGTATCTTGCTTTAATGCTGGCGATGCTATTGTGACCGTCAGCGTGTCAGGAGGTGATGGTCCATACTCTTATATCGTTAATGATGGTCCTGGTCAGAATTCCAATATATTTGAAAATTTAGACGCGAATGATTATATATTTAGTGTTGTAGATGCCAACGGATTTACCTCCACTTCAAATATCTTATCGATATTAAATCCTCCTGCTTTAAAGATTAACTTGACTGCAAGTAATATGCAAATTACGGCAAATGCTACGGGTGGAATAGGGTCATACCGTTACAGTCTAGATGGTTCAGTTTATCAAGTAGAGAATACATTTACCAATCTTGACAATGATACTTATACAGTCTATGTAAAAGACTCTAAAGGGTGTATAGATACAGATATGATCACAATCAATGTAGAAGCACTGTCTGCAACTGCCGAAATCGAAAGAACGATTAAGTGTGCTGATGATGCAACTGGAATTATAAAAATAAATGCCTCTGGTGGTGCTGCCCCTTATATGTACAGTCTAGAAAATAGCTTTCAAGAAAATAATCAATTTGATAATCTTTCCTCTGGTAATTATACTTTTACTATACAGGATGCCAATGATCAGCAAATAGATGTAAGCATCTTTCTTTCGGAGCCGATGCCTATTCTTCTTCAAGCAAGTACTGACCAAGCTACCGCCACACTCACCGCGCAGGGTGGTACTGCACCTTATTTGTATAGCATGGATGGTGGAAACTTTCAACAGAATAATATTTTTGAGAACTTGAGTGAGGGATCACATGAAGCTGTTGTTTTAGATGATTTTGAATGTACACACGTTATCTCCTTTAATATTAATATAAGCCTAATAGAGGCAGAACTATATTTACTTAATTCTATCTCGTGTGCTGGTGATGAAACCGCTAGTATTGTAGTGGAGGTTTCCGAAGGAACGGCTCCATTCGAATTCAGCTTAGATGGAAGTACTTTCCAGTCGGAAGATACATTTGCAAATCTTGGTGCAGGTACATACACGGTCACTGTACGCGATGCGGATGGCTCGATGACGACTGCTAGTATTACCATAGATGAACCAGAAAAACTAATCCTAAGTGCAGATATCCAAACGAATACAATTACTTTATCTGCAAGTGGAGGAACAGCGCCTTATAAGTATAGACTTGATGATAATAATTATCAATCAGCCCATCAGTTCTTTAACGTAGCAGAAGGTTCTTATACCATGACAGTATTAGACTCAGATGATTGTATGACTTCTATATTTGTAACTGTTAGTTTCACGGAGATTAGTGGGGAGCTTTTTATCACTAAAGAGCTAGACTGTGCAGGAAATGCAAATGGCGAAATAGAAGTATCGGCAGCAGGAGGAAGTACACCATACTCATATAGTCTAGACGGCAGCGAATTTCAGTCTGATCCTATATTTACGAATCTATCTTCTGGCCAATACTCCGTTGTTATCATGGACAATGATGGCATAGAATTTTTGACAGACGCAGTAATACTTTCAGAACCAAGTCAGTTACTGATTTCGCTTGATCAAGATCAACGTCAAGTCATTGTAAATGCAGTGGGAGGTACGGGCGAATTTTCATACAGCATCGATGGCGATCAATTTCAATCGGAAAATATATTCGGCAACCTACCTAATGGATCATATACTGCATATGCTATGGATAGTAGAGGCTGCCAAATTACCGAAGATTTTACAATCCTTATCAATGACCTCATCGCTATAGCAAATGTGTCCGAAAGGATATCATGTCATGATCTAAGTGATGGAGTCATCGTGGTAGAAACTGGAGGCGGAACTAATCCTAAAGAATATTCCCTTGATGGAAATACTTTTCAGAGTAGTAACTTTTTCTCGGACTTAAGCATAGGAGAATATACCGTAACGGTTAGAGATGCTAATGGGCTTACTGCTATCACTAACTTAGTGGTGATGGATAATCCATCTGCTATCGAATTTGAAATTGAGATTACAAATAATAATATTAACGTTGATGCCGTTGGCGGAACAGGAAATTTACTTTTTAGTATTGACGAAACTAACTTTACTCCTACCAACACTTTTACCAATTTAGATAATGGATCATATACTCTATATGTGCGAGATGAGAACGACTGCGAAGTGTCCGAGCCATTTGACATCGACTATACAGAGCTGACAGGCAGTATTGAACTAACGGGTGAGAATCTCTGTGCTGGAGGTGCAAATACTACAGCCACTATTCGCGCTACTGGCGGTACGCCACCTTATACTTTCGCGATGGCAGGAGAACCCTTTATGTCAAATAACATCTTTGAAAAATTAGCCGCCGGAGAATACACATTTGCGGTACGGGATGCCGTCGGTTCGATCTTTTCATTTTCAAGTATTGCGATAGCTGATCCTGCACCATTGAATGTAGTCTCACAAGTGAATGGGGATACATTAATGCTATCTGCACAAGGCGGAACTCCATCGTATCAGTACAGCTACGGGAATGTAGATTTTCAAGACAATAGTACATTCGAAGATATACCTAATGGCGAGTACACAGCACTAGCTATAGATGCAAACGGATGTACCGCTGAGACAAACTTTACCATCCATGTAACTCAAGCCCTTTCATTGCAGATCGATGTACTTGATATTACAGATTGCACAGCGCAGATTGCAGGTACTATACTGGCATCGGGCATGGGTGGTACGCCACCATATACGTATAGTCTCAATGGCGCACCATTCCAATCAGAGGCCGTTTTTGAGAACCTTAGTCCTGCACAATATACTGTGGCAGTGCAAGATGCAGCGCTGAATATTAGCTCCTCTTTGGCAACACTTACTGTCCCAAATATTTTAGAAATGGATATAGACATCTTAGATAATAACATCGAAATTAATGTAACTGGCGGAGAAGCACCATACTCTTACAGCGTAGATGGCGGTCAAAGTTTTACTAATTTACAAAATTATTCTGATCTTGATTTTGGTGTTTACGAGGTAATTGTGACGGATGCCAATGGCTGTGAAGTCGCACAAATCATCAGTATCTCAAGTGTTTCTATTGCACAAGTTAAAAAGCATTTATTGTTTTCTGTGCATCCAAATCCAGCGAAACAGCAAACTACTCTACAGCTAGATATCGCTCCTACCCAGACGCTAAGAATCAGCTTAATTGACATTCTCGGTCGCACAGTGCGTACCTACGCAGCGTACAAGAATACTAGCCTCAAAACATTTGAGCTTGACATAAACGATCTCTTGCCCGGTACTTACCTAGTAAGCGTGGAGGTAGATGGTCAGCTCGCAGTAAGAAAGTTAGTCGTGCAATAATTGTATTCGAATTAATGTATAAATTGTTAAAAATGGCGTTCTCTTTTTTGAGGACGCCATTCTGTTTTGGGGGTGCCGCTAGTACCACAAAGAGGTGGTACAGCGTCGCGGCTTCCGTTATTATCGTGAAGAAAAATCACGATACCACTTCAGTCGCTCACCTCTACGCGCTCCGCTTGTCGAGCTTGGTCGCCTGCGGCGAGTCGCGAGGTAAAGAATGATTATTTATTGAATTATGATTTCGGAATAAATAAACATGTCTGCTCTTGCATAGATTAACCACCTAAGTTACCAAAGCAGCTCTAACGTGCACAAGACTCCTGAGAAAAAAATAGCACAGACTTAGGTGACTTGATTGTATGGTTATTGGCTTAGGTCTTTGCTTAGGTAGTAAAAAAAATGAAAATGGTAAATCTACCTAATTATTAATGTGCTTCCAACCAATTATCTCCTTGACCAACTTCTACTAGTAGCGGAACCTTGAGTCCAGGAATAGCATTTACCATTTGCTCTCTGATGATAGGAATAATGATGTCCACTTCATCCTTGTGCGCATCAAATACGAGTTCATCATGCACCTGTAGTATCAGCTTTGACTTGAACTCACGCTGCATGAAAATCTGGTGAATCTTTACCATAGCGAGCTTGATCAAATCAGCAGCCGTACCTTGGATTGGACTATTGACAGCGTTGCGCTCAGCTGCAGATCGAATAATACCATTGCGAGAATTGATGTCACGCAAATACCTACGCCGTCCTTTGAGCGTGGTGACAAAGCCATCCTTACGCGCAGTCTCTACTATACTTGTCATATAGTTACTCAAGCCTTGGTACTCTTTAAAATATTCTTTAATAATATCGCTGGCTTCTGTACGCTTGATACCTAGCTGTCGGGCTAGGTTAGTCGCACCTGCTCCATAGGTGATACTAAAGTTAACCGTCTTGGCTCGGTAACGCTGCTCCTTAGTCACCTCTTCAAAAGGTACGTCAAAAACTTTTGCTGCTGTAGCGGTGTGGATATCTTGTCCCCTGATGAAAGCCTCTTGCATCGCTTCGTCCTTACTAATTTCTGCTATCAAGCGCAGCTCCACTTGAGAATAATCCGCCGCTAATAAAACAAAGTCTTTGCCACGAGGAATGAATGCTTCTCTGATGCGTGCGCCCTCTGGAGTACGAATGGGGATATTTTGCAGATTAGGATTGTTGCTACTTAGGCGACCAGTCGCTGCTAGAGCTTGGTTAAAAGAACTATGCAAGCGCCCTGTCTTAGGATTTACCAATCGAGGTAGGGCATCTACATAAGTAGACTTTAATTTTGAGAGTCCTCTATATTTTAAAATCTTGGCTATGATGTCGTGTTCAGCGGATAACTCAGAAAGTTTTTCTTCGCTGGTGGAGTACACACCTGTCGCCGTTTTCTTCCAGCGATAAGGAATTTCTAAACGATCAAATAATACTTCACCTACTTGTTTTGGAGAAGAAATATTAAAGTCCACACCTGCAGCTTTGTAGATCTCTTTTTCTAATAAAACTACGATTGAATCTAGCTCTATACTATATTTAGCCAGATAATCTTTATCGAGATTGACACCATTATATTCCATCTCGACAAGGGCTTTTATCATCGGCTCTTCCATATCATCATACAAAGACTGAAGGTCATCTTTTTCTAAAAGGGGGAATATTTTATCGTATAATTGATAAGTTATATCGGCATCTTCTGCAGCATAGTCCACTACTTTCTCTACTTCAATGTCGCGCATGTTAAGCTGATTCTTTCCCTTTTTACCGATCAACTTGGTGATACTGATAGGTTCGTAACCGAGAATCGTTTCGCTGAGGTAATTCATGTTATGCCTCAGTTCTGGTTCCAATAAATAGTGGGCAATCATGGTGTCCAAGAATTTTCCTTTGACTGCTATACCGCACCACTTTAAAATGATGGAATCGTATTTAATGTTTTGTGCAATTTTGGCAATTTTTTCATTTTCGAATACGGCGCGAAACTCTTCTAGAATACTTTTGACTTCTTCTTGATCCGCAGTGAAAGGAATATAGTATGCCTCGTGTGCTTTCATGGCGAAGGACATCCCTACAAGTTCTGCTTCGTTAGGATCTATGCCTGTCGTTTCTGTATCGAAGGCGAAATAGTCTACAGCACTCAGTTTTATAATCAGCTCCGCGCGTGCTTCTTTTGTATTAGTCAGATGATAAGTGTGGTCTACATTATTCACATTCTTATCTGCTATAGAGTGTGCAGCAGGTCCTTTACTTGATGATCGTGCAATAGAGGAGGTACCCTTACTGGTATTAGTAGCATTTCCAAATAGAGAACCTTGTACAGCCTGACCTGGTTGATTGGCTCCTCCAGCAGAACTATTCTTTTCAGTGACGCCTTGTTCTACACCGCCAAGAATCTGATTGGCCAATGTTCTAAATTCTAGGTCTTTAAAAATAGCGCCTAGTGCTTCTTGGTTTGGTGGGTCTATGATAAACTGCTTTGCATCAAATTGAATAGGCACGTTGAGGTCGATAGTTGCTAGTTTTTTTGACATGCGTCCTTGTTCCGCAAACTCTATAACTTTTTCCTTTTGCTTCCCTTTAAGTTTATCGGTATTTTCTAGTATGCCCTCTAGAGAATCGTAGAGCTTCAATAATTTTGACGCCGTCTTAGGACCTATGCCTGGTATCCCAGGAATATTATCTACACTATCTCCTTGCAGTCCTAGCACATCTATCACTTGCTCTACTCTAGCGACATCCCACTTATCGCAGATATCTTTTACCCCCCATATATCTACTCCATTTCCTTGACGGGAAGGCTTGTACATATATATGTTTTCGCTCACAAGTTGTCCGTAATCTTTATCTGGAGTAACCATGTATACGGTAAATCCTTCCTTCTCTGCTTGCTTGGCTATGGTGCCAATAACATCATCTGCCTCGAAACCTTCTAATTCAATAATCGGAATATTGAATCCTCTAATTATTTCTTTGATATAAGGTAGAGCTTGCGTTATGTCCTCTGGTTGTTCTTCACGGTTAGCTTTATAATCTGCGAACATTTCATGCCTAAAAGTAGGTCCTGTCAGATCAAATGACACTGCGATATGAGTTGGCTTTTCGTTGCGCATGATGTCCCAAAGCGTTCTGGTAAATCCAGTCACCGCTGAGGTATTCATTCCCTTTGAGTTAATTAATGGTCGAGTAATAAAAGCGTAATGTGCTCTGTAAACTAATGCGTGACCATCTAACAAAAATAATTTATTCTCACTCATATCCCTCATTTTAGGTAGGCTCACAAGGTAGCTAAATTTGAGGCTTTTAGAGATTAAGCGTAATTCAAAATTTTCATTTTTAGTATTCTTAGGTACTAGGAATATAAGTCAAGGTTGGTTACTGATAATTGAGTTTGGCAGCTAAGTACTTATTCATAATATTTATCAAATTTACTTTCGACTATCCCCTAGTCATCAAATCTACATATCACAAAATAATTATTACAAGAAGCAGTCGAATACCTATGATATATGATAAAAAAAACTAATTTTGTCATCCCCATCAGTATCATTTTCTCGAATCCCTACACCGAAAGAAAATTTTTTAACCAAACAACTGAATATCAACGATGCACAGTCATAGTAAGATACGCTACGTATTTATCTCATATGAGGACCTCAAAGAAATTAAGTTTAAGAAGCTAGAAAAAGTATGTGACAAGATCTATATCTTGATCAACGAAGGCATCGAAAATCTTCCATTTAAGCTAGTACAGAAGACACAGAAGCTAGGCAAAAATGCCAAGTGGATTCAGATATCGGAACGCGAAGAAGCACTTTCGCTTTCTATGGCTTTTTTGATGGGACAAATGCACGAGAAAATAAGTAAGGATATTGAATTTGCCATATTATCGAATGACAAGCAATATGATAGTATCGTAGAATACCTTAATACGGTAGGTAGAGATTGTATCCGAGTAAAAAATAAGAAAAAGAAATTAGCTGACTTTACTAATCCTACTATTCCTAATGATAAGCAGGATATCGATACGGACGATGATGATCTAGAAATAGAAGTGGAGTTGAACAGCGATAATGAAACTACAGAGCCCAAGGGAACTAGTACTAATACAAACTCACTCGGCAATACTGCTCTAGATATCTTAGCTAATGGCAATGACGCTGCACAGGGTGTGAAGCTTGCTGCAAATGAGACGATCAAAAGACTGATCCGATCTGGTAACAGGCCTTCAGAACTAAGCCTGCTAAAAAGTTATATCATCCTACATAATCAAAGCGAAGCTATCGAAGAAAGTATTGAAGACATAATCGAACATCTTGCCAATACGAATGAGATAGAAATCCGCGAAGACGAGGTAATTTATAATTTTTAAATGAGGTCGCTATATTCTGAATCGGTTAAAAAAGGCAATATTCTTTCGCTCATACTAGCAAAGATAAACTGCCTCAATCTGCTCTTAATGGTATTTTAGTTAATGCCAGTCTTCTAATTAATTACATATCAATTTTTCTTTTTTGGGGTAGGGATAGTAAGGGTGCCGACGGTAGGAGGCAGTCCGAGGGCTTGCTTCTTCGCAAGCCCTCGGACGGGAGCGAAGCGCACCCCTGAATAGCGCGGTCTCCCTATCTGCGGAGCTTAGCGTATAGGCCATAGGGAGAACCCTCCAAATCACACTTATATTACAAAAAAAGAATTTTCCTAAAATAAAATTATTTGCTAAATCCTAGATTTTTATTATATTCTTATATTAGCAACCTAATACAAAAGCAAAATGGAAGAAAATTCTCAAAATTTAGAAGATTTTATAAAAACGGAGCGTAAAGCGATGGATGACAGTATGGAGCATCTGAAAAAGGAGCTGTCGAAAATACGTGCTGGTAAGGCTAGTCCGAGTATGTTGGACGGGCTCATGGTGGACTACTATGGTAATCCAACACCTATATCACAGGTGGCAAACTTAAATTCTCCTGACTCGAAAACGATATCTATACAGCCGTGGGAGAAAGGGATGTTGGGTGCTATAGAGCAGTCTATCTTTAAGGCAAATCTAGGTCTGACGCCGATGAATGATGGCGAATTTGTGCGGATAACGATACCGCCATTGACGGAAGAACGTCGCGTAAATTTGGTGAAGCAGGTAAAAGCTGCAGGGGAAGACACTAAGATTGCGTTGCGTCTGACGCGTCAAAAAATGATGGATTTTCTGAAAAAGGAAATTAAAGATGGCTATCCTGAGGATGAGGGGAAGAAAAAAGAGGACGAGGTGCAAAATATGCTTAAAAGTTATTCTGCAGCGGTGGAAAAGTTAATGGAAGCGAAGGAAAAAGATATCATGACTGTTTAAGAAAAAGGTTAAATACCCAACTAAGTATGCCTTAGGATTGTTAATAATCTAATACCATTTACATCTTCATATGTAAATGGTATTCACATTTTGTAGATAGTCTTGATAAAATAATACGGTCATGAATAAATTAAGTCCAGAAGAGGAGCAGGTGATTTTGCACAAAGGCACGGAACGTCCGCATACGGGTCAGTATAATAAGCACTACGATGATGGGGTGTATTCTTGTAAGCAATGTGATACCCCACTATACAAATCGGACCATAAGTTTGACTCTGGCTGTGGCTGGCCGAGCTTCGATGATGAGATTGAAGGCGCGGTCGAGCAGGTGCCTGACGCCGATGGTAGACGGATAGAAATAGTCTGTGCTAACTGTAAGGGTCATCTTGGACATGTGTTTAAGGGGGAGCGCTTTACGGCTAAGAATTTGCGACATTGTGTAAATTCTATTTCGCTGAAATTTGAGGGGAAGGAGTGATGGGAGTGGTCAATTAGTGGAGCAACATTTATTGGAACTGTGAGTAGAACAACTGTTAATAGAACTTGGAATAATACAAGTGCAAATATGAATGGGAATCGAAATGGTTCAAAAAATTAACTTATTTTTGTTTCATGCCTACAATATTAAGACTTAATGGATTTCGCTTTTTCTTCTACAGCAATGAACACTTACCTATTCATATCCACGTTGAAAAAGAAAATAAGACAGCTAAATTTACTTTAGAAGAAATTGAACTTGTTAAATCAAGAGGTTTTAATGCTTCAGAATTAAAAAAAATTCGTAAATTAGTTAGCGAAAATGTAGACCTTTTTAAAAACAAATGGAATGAGTATTTCAACAATTAATAAATCAAAATTTGCTACTGACTTGTCTTTTACTGATTCAAAAATGATTATTCAATTTGAAGATGGACGAGAATTATCTGTCCCATTAGAATGGTTTCGTAAGTTACGAAATGCCACAAAAGATCAATTATCAAAGTGGCGTTTCATAGGGAAAGGAGAAGGAATTCATTGGGAAGAATTAGACGAAGATATTTCAATTGAAAATTTATTATAATAGCATTTGCTAACGCTGAGTATAATTAATTGCTAGTTTTCAGGCAGTTTTCGACAGGTAACACAATCTTTAATTTGTGTTTATTATAGGTTAGGATGTATGCAATACAACCTTGCGTGTACTCTAATTTAAGATCATGCGCACTGACCCGTGTCCATCAGTGTTGCCTAATAGAAAAGCAGTAGAAACAACTACAATTAAGAGTACAATCTATACCGTCCAGAAAACTATTTACTAACCTTCCCCAGAAACACCACTCCACTCACAACTGCTAACGAAACAAAAACACCCAACACAAGACCTAAATTCAACCCTAGAATACTCCCTACAAAGTAAGCCCCTGCGACCATTGCTATCAAGCGAACAATCTCAAAGACCTTCAACCACCACCCTGTTTTCTCAAAAACAAAACCGAAAGTGAGCGTGGTCATCATGACCCACACTGCATATCCAATCCGCATCGGAAGTGGCAAATCTTTTTGAATAAAAAAGAAGATGGGTACTAATATTAACAAGAGCAAGAAATGAGCTAGTACATACCAAGATTGGGCTGGTAAAACTGTAGGATTATATTTTTGGTAATCTGTGCTTGGTTCAGTGGGATGTAGTTGACCGCCGAGATAATCGGGCTGCCAGCCAGGCTTGTTGAATAAGACCTTGAAGGTATCAGATACGGAACGCGTCTGGCGCACAGTTTTTAGCAGATCGCCATAGTGGGAGAAATTCGCATGCAAAGGATTCCAACTTCTAAGTGGGACGGTCACGCCGTAAGTGGGGCGTTCTTCTTCCAACTTAAAGGTACCGAAAAGCCTATCCCAAATGATAAAAACTCCTGCGTAGTTCTTATCGATGTATTTTGGATTGCGCCCATGATGTACCCGATGATGGGATGGTGTATTGAAAATATACTCGAACCAGCGAGGAAGTTTGTCGATATGCTCGGTGTGTATCCAGAACTGATATAGAAGATTGAGCCCGCCTACCAGTAAGAATAGCTTTGGTTCGAAACCCATTAAAGCTAATGGCAGATAAAATGGAAAGCCCCAGATAAAACCAGTCGAAGTTTGACGAAGGGCAACAGATAAATTATAGTCTTCACTCTGATGATGTACGACGTGTCCACCCCAAAATAAGCTAACCGTATGCGCCATCCGATGCTCCCAGTAGTAAGCTAAATCGTAGAGTATGAAGATGGCTATAAAAGTCAGAGCGGTACTTGGTAAATGATAAAAAGCAAACTGCTGATAAACTGCAGCATAGATTCCGACCTTGATAATTTCGAAAAAGACGCCAGTTGTCTGTTGTAAAGTGCCTGTGCTGATGTTGGTGATAGCATCGCTGAGTCGATAGGTCCGTTTCTTTGTCAAGGCCTCATATACCAACTCAATAGCCATTAGACTGAAGTACATCGGTATAGCAAGCACGGTAACTGCGATCATGGTTGTAAAGTAAGAAAATTAGAATCAATATTGCTAATTTACCTGTTTTAGGGCTTTCGGGGAATAGTTATCCACACGATATTAGTTATCCACAGAGTTACTAACATTTGAAGTACTTATTCACATTCCCCTTTTCAGAATATATATCTTAACTTGCTGGTCATTAAAAAGACAGTAATTATGACTACAGATAGCAATGGCAATGAGCTGAAAGAGGGAGACTCCGTGATGCTTAACCGAGACCTCAAACTAAAGGGCACGAATACCAACCTCAAGCGAGGTACTGTATTCAAGAATATCAAAATCCTAGAAGAGGATGAGGACAATATAGAATGTAGATCAGGTAAGACAACCTTAGTACTCAAAACGCAATACCTCAAGAAAAAATAATGCTCAAGAGAGTACTCTACGCGCTATTGATTCTAATGCTGTTACTTACGATAATGTACATCGCAGGGCCAAGACCAACTTATCCAGCGGTAGACTTTGTGATAGCACCGACAACGCTAAAGATAAATCAACTGGATGCTCACATCGCAGCGAAGGAGGCCAAGGTGCAAAATCTCAAGCCTGACAATAAATCGCGTATTGTCTGGGCAGACAGCCTGCCTCGGAAAACAAAGTATGCAATAGTATATCTGCATGGATTTTCTGCCTCTCCTATGGAAGGCAATCCTGTTCACCTGAACTTTGCGCGCAAGTATGGCATGAATATGTATTTGCCTCGCCTAGCACAGCATGGCATTCAGAATAGGGAAATATTCAAAGATCTTACGCCGAAGATGCTGATTGACTCTGCCAAGGAAGCAGTTGCAATTGGGCAGCTATTAGGCGAGAAAGTGATCTTGATGTCTTGCTCTACGGGTAGTACATTAGCCGTGCCGCTGGCTGCTGAAAATCCAGACCTCATAGATGCACATATTATGCTTTCCCCCAACTTTGCTTTATATGATAGTAAGGCCAGTTTACTCACAGGCCCTTGGGGTCTGCAGCTCGCCAGAAAGATCCAAGGTTCTTCGTATCGCCAATTGAATATGCCACCCATCTGCCATGGGTATTGGACCATGGAATATCGGCTAGAAGGTGTGATCGCCTTGCAAGCGCTGATAGACGCGTGTATTAAGGGTGAATATTTTGCTGCCATTGACGACCCTATTTTTGCAGGCTACTATTATAAAAGTGAGGAGGAGCAAGACAAAATAATCTCTATAGATGCGATTAAGCAATACCTCCAATTGGTGAAAACGCCGAAGGCATCCCTCCAGATAGAAGCGTTCCCGAATGTAAAATCTCATGTCATAGCCTCTGATCTGCAGTCGAAGGATGTGGAGCGTGTGGAGAAGAAGTTGGATGAATTTGCGAGGAATGTACTGGCTGTGTCGGCTGAGTAGCTGATCCTACTTTTTATTCAGCGGATGGTACATCAAGATAGTCTCTCTCAAGTAAGCATTATCTAAGTGTGTATATATTTCTGTGGTCGTGATAGATTCATGACCAAGCATATCTTGAACTGCCTTCAGATCTGCCCCGCCCTCTACCAAGTGGGTAGCAAATGAATGTCGAAAAGTATGCGGGCTCACATTCTTTTCTATTCCTGCAGCCTTAACCGCATCCTTGACAATCATAAATATCATCACACGGCTCAGGCGCTTACCGCGACGGTTGAGAAAAAGAATATTTTCGTCCTCGGGATTTATTTTAGAGAGATGCCTACGCACACTATCCATATAAAACTGGATATGCTTAAGCGCTTCCTCCCCTATTGGAACAAGCCTTTCTTTATTGCCCTTACCCAATACTTTGATGAATCCGATGTCTTTGTAAAGATTACTGATGCGCAGTTCGGTGAGTTCACTTACGCGCAATCCGCAGGCATATAAAACCTCCAAAATAGCTCTATTTCGAGTTCCGTGATCGGTGCTGAGATCAACGGAATCTAGTACAGCTTGTACTTCATCAATACTGAGTACAGAAGGGATTTTTTTAGTTAGCTGCGGACTTTCGATCAACTCAGTCGGGTCATAGTCGATGATATCCTCTAGCATCAGATACCTGTAAAAAGCTTTCACTCCTGAGCGTATACGCGCTTGCGATGTCGTCCCGAGACCAAGCTCGCTGAGCCAAACAATGAAGGCCAGCAGATGCTCCTCTTCTATTTCAGTAGGGTTGAGCGCTAGATTTTGTAGTTGCAGATACTGGTGAAACTTTCCAATATCTCGTGTATAAGCATCCACTGAATTCTCAGACATGGCACGCTCCAACTGAAGATAATGTTTGAAGCCATTGATCCCAGATGTCCAGTCTAACATTTATAGTTTAATTTTATTAAGGCGACCCATGATACGTTTATTCTCCCGCTCCTTGATAGATGCCCGTTTGTCATAAGACTTTTTACCTTGAGAAAGGCATACTTCTAATTTTACAAAGCCACGTTCACTGATATACAATTTATAGGGTACTAGTGTATATCCCTTTTCTTTCATCTTCTTTTCTAGCTTGGCCAGTTCTGTTTTTTTGAGTAGAAGTTTTCTGAGTCTTCTCGTTTCGTGGTTATTAATATTACCGTACTTGAATTCTGCAATGAAGAGATTCTTGATAAACAATTCTCCTTTTCTAAAGAAGCAGAATGCATCTTTGAGGTTCACATCTCCTATACGGGCAGACTTTACTTCTGTACCAGTCAACATAATGCCTGCCTCATAGGCCTGGATAAACTTATACTCAAAGGCAGCCTTTCTATTTACAATTTCTATCTGCTTATTAATCTTCATCTTCGCCATAACGCTACAAAGTTACGATTTTTAATAGGGGAAAACCGAAAATGGGATATCTGTATTATTTTTCCTATTGAAATTGGTAGGAGGCGCTGAGCAGGGTGTATCCGCCCACACGCATGATGTTGAGTTGTTTGATTAGTGATACATAAATTTACTTTCCTTCCACGCTCCGGGGAGAAGTGATATGAGGTGCTTTGCATACCCAAAGAAGCAAGGGCTGGCGATGGATAGAGATTTCTAAAATAGACCGTCGTAGAGTCCCGATCGACCGTTGCTGGTATTATAGTGGTTTGGTGAAAATTGGTCCGAGACTAAGCAAAAAAAATTGTAAATTGGCTACTGAAATAAGTAAAATAATTATGTCGACAGAAAGACCTTGGTTGAAAAATTACCCTAGTGGGATTCCCGCTAATATCAATGTGGATAAATATGGATCGCTCGTAGAAATGTTTGATGCTGTGTTTGTTAAATATAAGGATAAACCTGCTTTCACTTGTATGGGTAGTACTATATCCTTTGAGACATTGGATAAAAAGTCTAGACAATTTGCTGCATTTTTACTGCAGCGGGGTTTTGAAAAAGGAGATAAAATTGCCCTAATGATGCCGAATTTACTCCAGTATCCGATTGCCCTGTTCGGCGCATTGCGAGCGGGGATGGTGGTGGTCAATACAAATCCACTCTACACGCCTCGCGAGATGGAGCATCAGTTCACCGATGCAGATGTGAAGGGAATCGTGATTGCAGAAAATTTTGCGCACAACTTGGAGAAGATCATCGGCAAGACAAAAATCAAGCTTGTAGTGGTGACTAGCATCGGAGAGATGCACGGTTTCTTTAAGCGTAACATGGTCAACTTTGCGGTACGAAAGCTGAAGCGTATGGTGCCGGCTTTCAATCTACCAAATGCAATAAATTTTAAAGATGCGATCTCGGAAGGTAAAAAGTTTGAATTTGAAATACATAGAGGTAGCTCAGATGATGTTATCTTACTGCAATATACTGGTGGTACCACTGGGGTATCTAAGGGCGCAATGCTAACCAACGGAAATCTAGTAGCCAATATGGAACAGATCCAAGCTTGGATGATGCCATTTATGCAGGAGCCCAATCAGATAGCTTTATCGCCGTTACCGATGTATCACATATTTGCCTTTACGGTGAATTGCCTGGCGCTGATGAGTGTAGGTACACATACGGTACTGGTCACAAATGCGCGAGATCTGGGATCTATAGTGAAAGAATTTAACAATCATAAGCTCACGTTATTTACAGGCGTGAATACTTTATTCAATGGGCTACTCAACAATGCTGATTTTAAGGCACTTGATTTTTCTTCACTGAAGATAACCGTAGGTGGCGGTATGGCTGTGCAAAAAGCAGTAGCAGAAAAATGGCGCGAGGTGACTGGATGCAATCTTTCTGAAGGATTCGGTATGACCGAGACATCACCTGTAGTAACAGTTAATCCGCTTAATGACAGTATTCGTCTAGGAACTATTGGTCTACCTTTATCGTCTACAGATGTACGGATCGTCAATGAGGATGGTCAACCACTAGGCGTAGGCGAAATAGGTGAGATACAAGTACAGGGTCCACAGGTAATGAAGGGCTACTACAATAGACCAGAGGAAACAGCTAAGTGTATCACTGCCGATGGATGGCTCAATACGGGCGATATAGGAAAGATGGATGAAGATGGCTATTTCAGTATTGTAGATCGTAAAAAAGATATGATCTTGGTGTCTGGGTTCAATGTATATCCGAATGAGATAGAAGATGTTATCGCGAGCCATGATAAAGTAATGGAGGTTGCCGCTATTGGTGTACCCAGTGATAAGTCAGGCGAAGCTGTAAAAGTTTTCGTTGTCAAAAAAGACAATTCGCTTACAGAGGAGGAAGTAATTGCCCACTGCCGAGAAAACCTTACGGGATATAAAGTACCCAAGCAAGTGGAATTTAGAGAGGACTTGCCTAAGAGTAATGTGGGGAAAATTTTGAGGCGGATGCTGAAAGAATAATAAGAGCTGTTAGCTGTTAGCTGTTAGCTGTTAGCTGTTAGCTGTTAGCTGTTAGCTGTTAGCAAAGAGCTAATCGCTAAGGGCCAAATGCCAACGGCTATTTCTTTATAAAATCTAGATGGAAACCAATATTAACAAATTAGCAAAAGTGCTATAAAAGGAAAAAAATGCATTATTATCAATTGGGGGATATACCTCCTAAGCGACATACACAGTTTAGAAAACCAGATGGGAGTCTTTATAAAGAAGAGCTTTTTTCTACGGAAGGGTTTAGTGACCTTCACTCCCTACTTTACCACTGCAACCCACCTACTCAAATCGTACAGGTAGGGGAACCATATAGCGTAGCCCCCAAGATCATCGAAGATAAACAACTCAAGCATCGAAGTCTGAAAGGATGGGATATTGCTCCCGAAGATGATTATCTTAAGTCGCGTAAGCCTGTGCTGGTAAATAGTGATTGCAAAATATCGGTAGCCGCGCCACGCAATAGCATGACCGACTACTTCTTTAAAAATGCAGATGCAGATGAAGTGATCTTTATCCACAAGGGAGATGGCACCTTGAAGACGATGTATGGTAATCTCCGCTTCGGATACGGCGACTATGTGGTCATCCCGCGAGGAACGATCTATCAGCTACATTTTGATGATACAGATAATAGGCTGATGATCGTAGAGTCTTCGGGTCCGATCACTACGCCCAAGCGCTATAGAAATAAGTTCGGCCAGCTGATGGAGCATGCCCCTTATTGTGAAAGAGATATCCGCAAGCCTATAGATTTAGAGACCCACGACGAAAAAGGGGAGTTTAAATTTTTTATCAAGAAGAAAGACACCATTTATCCATACTCCTATTTAAACCACCCTTTTGACTTGATCGGTTGGGATGGCTATGTTTATCCGTACGCTTTCTCTATCCACGACTTCGAGCCTATCACAGGGCGCGTGCATCAGCCACCTCCAGTACACCAAACCTTTGATGGAAGAAACTTCGTTATTTGTTCTTTCTGTCCTCGTCTTTTTGACTATCACCCACTAGCGATTCCTGCTCCTTACAATCACAGCAATATTGATAGTGACGAGGTACTTTACTATGTAGATGGCGATTTTATGAGTCGCAGCCACGTCGAGAAAGGTATGTTCACTTTACACCCTGGTGGTATCCCGCATGGCCCTCATCCTGGTACCGCCGAGAAAAGTATTGGCGTCAAGGAGACGCATGAGTTAGCGGTCATGGTAGATACTTTTCATCCGCTGTATATGACGGAGCATGCCTATGGGATAGAGGATAAGGATTATTACAAGAGTTGGTTGGAGTAGGGAAAATTGTCTGAACTAGGATTTATAGGATTCAATGATATTAAGATGGAGAAGCTGCTTATAGTTTCATTCTGCCGATCCCTTAATCCTGCGAATCCTAGTTCAGACAAAAAAAATCCCCAATCCAGATTCCTGGATTGAGGACTTAATATTTTAAAACTAACTTGCCTCGGCGGCAGACTCCCGTGGCGAACACGGGACACGTCAGTTCGTAAACTAAAAATGTCTACCAGACATTTTTTGCTATGAAACGTTTACTCTTCTTCCTTCTTCGCAGCAGGAGCAGGCGTAGCAGCAGCCTTTTTATTTTCATCCAATTGCTCTTGCAAAGCAGAGAAAGCAGCCATATCTCCGAGCGTAGTACGCTCTACATTAGGCAACTTCTTCTTCGCAGGCTTTCTTGTTTGCTTACGTGGTTCTGGTCGATCAGTAGATCCAGTAGACTTATCATTTCCACTACTTACCGTCTCACCAGCTTCTTTGCTGATGTCTTCCAAGTAGCGAGAATGAGAAACCATGATACGCTTATCGTCTCTATTAAATTCGATAACCTTTACAGTCAATACCTCATCTAATTCAGCAGTTTTGCCATCCTCTTTCTTCATGTGCTTGATCGGAGAATATGCTTCTAGCCCATAAGGCAACAACATAATTGCTCTACGATCATCACGCTTCATCACGGTAGCCTCATGGTACGAGCCTACTGGGAATACACTGTCGAAAGTGTCCCATGGATTCTCTTCCAATTGCTTGTGACCAAGAGAAAGCTTTCTGCTTTCGCCATCTATTTCTAGAATCGTAATATCGATATCCTTACCTACTGAAGTAAACTCAGATGGGTGAGAATAACGCTTCGTCCAACTCAAGTCTGAGATGTGAACCATACCACCAATACCTTCTTCCAATTCTACGAATACACCATATGGCGTCAAGTTTTTCACTACACCTGTGTGCTTCGTATTGACAGCAAACTTCTGCTGAATCTCATTCCATGGATCTGGCGTCAATTGCTTCACAGACAGCGACATCTTACGATCTTCACGATCTATAGTCACTACCTTTGCTTCATACTCTTGACCGAGCTTAAAGAATTCACGCGCGTTGATAGGTTGGTTGCTCCAAGTCACTTCTGACACGTGGATCAATCCCTCTACCCCTGGGCTGATTTCTAAGAAAGCACCATAGTCCTCGATATTTACGATCTTTCCTTTCACGGTAGATTGCTCTACGATGTCCGTCGGCAATACCTCCCATGGATGCGGCTGTAGTTGCTTTAGACCTAAAGAAATACGCTTCTTGTTCTCGTCGAATTCAAGTACTACCACATTTATCTTCTCGTGTAGAGACAATATCTCTGATGGGTGATTGATTCTACCCCATGATATATCCGTGATGTATAGTAAACCATCCACACCACCAAGATCAAGGAATGCACCAAAGTCTGTGATGTTCTTAACCACACCTTCTAGTACCTGACCTTTTTCTAGCTTCTGGATGATTGCATCACGCTGCTCTGCAAGATCGCTTTCGATCAGCGCCTTGTGAGAAACGACTGCGTTCTTAATCACCTCGTTGATCTTCACTACTTTGAATTCCATAGTCTTACCAACGTATGCATCATAGTCGATGATAGGCTTGATATCGATCTGCGAACCTGGAAGGAAAGTTTCCAATCCACTACAGTCTGCGATCAATCCACCCTTCGTCTTACTTACGATAGTACCTTTGACGATGGTGCCATTGTTGTACGAGTCTACTAGATCATCCCAAGCCTTTAATAGCTTCGCCTTTCTACGAGACAGTACAAGCTGACCTCTGTCATCTTCCTGCTTTTCTACGTATACCGGTACTGGGTCTCCGATGGCCAAGTCAGGCATATCGCGAAATTCAGATAATGGTATCAAACCATCCGACTTGTATTGGATATCAAGGATCACATCACCATCTTGGATGTTGGATACGATACCCGTTACGATTTCAGATTCTTCTACTAGAGACAATGAAGATTCATAGTCCTTCAAGTAGTTTTGGATTTCTGTCTCCGTGTAGTTCGATGTATTTGCTTGCGTTACATTCCAGTTGTAGTCTGAGTGGCCCGGGCCTGTGACTGCAGGATCTTCAGGTAGCTCCAAGATAGGATCTTCACCCTCGTCTTCTTTTCCGCTATCTTTCTTAGCTGGAGCAGCAGGCGTTGATTCCTTCACTTCTTGTTCTACTGTTACTTCCTTAACTTCTGGATTTGCTTGCCCTTCTACAGGGTCTTTCTTTTCGTCATCTAAATGCATTAGATTCCCGATTTGTATGTATTACCTATATGGTAGGTGGTAATACAGAAGTTTGTAATAATAACACCGCTCGGTGTTTAGCGGCGCAAAGATACATTTTATTTACGATATAAAACTAGTCTAGGCGCGGAATATCCTTGTTAACTTAAGCAAATTGGATCGATTTAAGTGAAATAGGCTAGGAAGAAGGGTTATTTTATTCTATTTATTGCTTTTAGGGCGATCCCCGATGCCTGCCCGACTTGCTAGGCGGCAAAATATCGGGTCGCGTCATCCGCTTGTACGCAGCACCTGCTTAGCCTGTGGACTATAGTCGCCGCTAGTCTCTCCTACCGTCGAGCCGTCCCGACTCCTTAGTCCACTAGTCTGCGCAAGCACTTTGTATCGCTTCTACCGCTATCGTGAGGTTTTTTGCAGTTATTGTTAAGTATTTTTTTTGTAAGGAAAACTATTTTTAAAAAAGAATGAGATGTTTGTATTACCTATAGTTTCAAATCTTAATTCATCTATTCTTTATATCTCCTTAAGGATGCCTTAATCCGACTTTCAATCTTTTCTTTAAAGAATTTTGGAGAAAGAACCTTAACATCTTCCCCATAGGAAAGTAAGAGCCTCTCTAGTTCATAGTTAGGAATCACTTTAATCTTAGTGAGCATATTTCCATTTTCTAAAGCTTTCATCTTTGATTGCGAAGGATGTAGAGGCTTTGTCTTAATGTACGGGGCTGTTCTCTCAGAAAATTCGAGTTTTATTTCAATTATTTTAGGTTCGCCATATCTTGAAACACCAATAATATCATAAAAATAATCGTCTTCCCAATCGTAATCGTAGTCAACATATATTCTATCTAACTCTTTAATTTTCAATATTCTATCTAATGCCATTATCCATTGATAATTATCTAAATCTTCGTTTAGACCTAGTAAAAACCACCTATTATTATATTGCCTCAGAATATAAGGATGTAATGTAATCTGATATGATTCTGGGTTTTTAAAATCGCGGTATTCAATTTGTAAAACTCTCTTGTTTGCGATTGCTTGAAAAATAGATTCAATATGAATATATCCTGAATAATCAATATTAGAATCAAACAGAATTACTTGTTTTGAGTCATTTACTAAACCCATTTTATCATTTAATACGGGCAACACCTCACTTATCCATTCGAATTGAGGCAAACCTTTAAATCGTGATAAGACTTCAATTGCAGTTTTGAAATTTGACATTTCAGAATGACTCAATGGATTGTTCTTTATAGAAAAATCTCGATTCTCATATCTGTAGAACACTTTTCTCCCATCTTTAAGTCTTTCTAATGGAACTGAAAAACCTTCTTCGCTTTCCATAAACTTTAAATCCTTAAAAAGCTGCGTCCTACCTATTCCATCAGTCACACCATTAAACTCAAAAAGAGATCTATTTACCTCTTCTAATAAGTCTTGAGCAAAGAATTTTCTCCCAAAGTTGCTGAAACAGCGATCTAGAGTCTGATATCTAATATATGCATTCTTATTTATTGGCATCGCGATGTTCTAATTTCAAGAATGAACGGGCTAACAAAAAGTCGACCCTTTTCGTAAAAAAAAGAAAAGGCTCTAACTGTACACAAAGAGTGTACTGCAAGGTCTCATATTTGCATTGTTAATAAAGCAGAATTAATGAAAGAAGTTTTTAAAAGTCTCAATTTTACTCCTAATTTGCAGCAAAAAGCTGCAAGTACCAAAATTATTGAATTTATTGATTCAGACAAAAATGTATTTATCCTTAAAGGGTCGGCTGGTACCGGAAAAACTTCAATCATAAAGGCGATTACAGAGTATTTAGGAAATAAAGGGGTTTTTCAAAATCTAGCTGCACCGACTGGAAGAGCAGCCGCTGTAATAAGTGCCAAGACTAATCAGTTAGCTAGGACTATGCATAGTCAAATATATACTCCTGAGAAAGTAGAAGATAGTCACTTAATACAATTGCTTCCTAAGACAAATCAAGTTTCTGAAAAAACAATTTTTATAGTCGATGAAGCCTCAATGGTCAGTTCAATTTTAGGGGATAGAAAAACATTTTTAGTTAGTAACCCACTATTACATGATTATATTTCTTATGTGTTTTCTGGAAACAAAGACAATAAAATTATTTTCATTGGAGACGAGTACCAGTTGCACCCTGTAAAAGAAAATTACTCCGCAGCTTTATGTTCAAAAAATCTATCAAATACCTTCAAATTAAAATGCGACAGCTTTGAATTAGAGAAAGTAGAAAGGCATGCTGAAAACGGCGACATTCTAACCCTTGCTACCCTACTTAGAGATGAGATGAAAAAAAATATGGCAAGTAATATAAACCTAGATATTAAAAAAGAGGGATATTCCAGAATTGCGCTAAGCCGTTACTTAGAATCTTTCGATGCCCAAAACTTATCAAAAAGCATAGCCATTTGTAGCTCTAATCGTGATGTTGCATATTGGAATAATGCCATACGCTCATCACTAGGGCTCACTAAAAATTCCCTTGTTGAAAATGATATTATATATGTCCACAATGCTAAATTTAGTGTTGATGGGGATAAAGTCCAAAAAGGTGAATATGGAAGAATTGTTGAAATAGAATCGTCCATAGAAAAATTTGGTGAAGTAGATTTTGTAAATGCTAAAATTGCTTTTCAATCAATAGGTAACGAGGAGAAGATATTATCTACCAAGATTCTTTTAGATTCGCTACAAACAGATCATGGTAGCTTGGTGGCTAAGCAAGAAAGAGAACTTTTAGCTTCTGTAATGAAGTCCAATGAACGATACAGAGAAACAAGAGACAAACGTGATGATAAATACTTATCTGCTTTACGAATAAAACATGGGTATGCGACAACATGTCACAAGGCGCAAGGAGGTGAATGGGACAATGTACTTATTCATCCATGGAGACTTGGTAAAGATCTAAGATGGTCATATACGGCAATAACAAGAGCAAGAAAAGAAGTATATTCGTACGCAGCTTAAAATTAAATTCTAAGAGAAAACAAATATGGCACATTTAACAGACTTCGGGTTTTCAAATTTCAAATGTTTCGAAGAAGACATTGATTTTGAATTTGCACCGATTACTATACTTACTGGAACCAACTCTAGCGGTAAAAGCTCAGT
>ENA-ORXM01000783-ORXM01000783.1-marine-metagenome-genome-assembly--contig:-NODE-783-length-49761-cov-3.826946_pt1 | contig 49761 bp, 52 predicted proteins | sample MGYA00237867_ERZ511480 | MGnify/ENA primary metagenome ERZ511480 (study PRJEB26309, sample SAMN06266103) | marine metagenome | isolation source: Algal blade | place: United Kingdom:Sidmouth, United...
TGGCGTACAAGTTTTCCAACCCGTCATTAGCGCTAATACCTAATTCTTTAAAGGTATCTTTATATTTACTAAAAACATCAGCAAAGAAAACTTCAACCGCATAACCAAAAATAACCGGATCGGAAACTTTCATCATAGTAGCTTTCATATGGAGGGAGAACAAAACACCTTGCTTTTTGGCATCTTTAATCTGTTCTTTTAGAAAAGCTACAAGAGCACTTTTACTCATTACGGTAGCATCGATAATCTCACCTTCTAAAAGGCTTAGTTTATCTTTAAGAACAACAGTTTCCCCGTTATCCTTTACCAATTCTATTTTTATATCTGTAGCAGATGGTAATGTCAATGATTTCTCATTGGCTTTAAAATCTCCATGGTCCATTGTAGCTACATGGGTTTTTGAATCCGAACTCCAAGCTCCCATGGTATGTGGGTTTTTTTTAGCGTAGTTTTTTACAGCTCTAGGTGCTCTACGATCAGAGTTTCCTTCACGTAACACTGGGTTTACGGCGCTACCCTTGATTTTGTCATACCTGGACTTAATTTCCTTTTCGGCCTCGTTAGATGGTTCGTCTGGATAACTAGGAAGGTTGTAACCGTTTTCCTGTAATTCTTTAATAGCTTCCTTTAATTGAGGAATGGAAGCACTAATATTGGGAAGTTTGATTATGTTGGCCTCTGGCTTTTTGGCCAAGGCGCCCAATTCTTCTAGGTCATTTGCAATTTTTTGATCTTCTTTTAGAAAATCAGGAAATACCGCAATAATTCTTCCGGCCAAAGAAATATCTTTGGTCTCTATCGTGATATTGGCCGTTTTAGTAAATGCTTTTACAATTGGCAAAAATGACTGTGTAGCTAAAGCCGGAGCTTCATCTGTTTTTGTATAAAAAATTTTGGACATGTAAAGAAAGGTTTAATTTAAAGCGGAGTAAATATACGACTTTAAGTATTCTTGCGTAGCAAAAGATAGGGGGTAGTTATCACCTGATTGGCATTAATTACTTTTTTAACAAAAACATTGAGAATAAGGAAAAAAAACAGCAAAACAAAAGCCATATCATTGTACAAGTACATTGATATGGCTTTTTAGAAACTGCTATAGTAAACTTTCTTCCCTGTTCTTCCGACAGATCGGCAACCATTGATTGCATTTACATCACAATTTCAACGTTTGAGATAAATTGTACTTAATCATCGGACCAAGTCCCAATTGTTATCTCTTTTCATTGTTTACACATTTTTGTGCATATTTCCCAGATTTGCATCTTTTGAATATTTACAACTATGTTCACAATATCATTTCTCAAAAGGCGACAGCCCTTTGTTGATACGATTGTCTTCTAAATGGCGTACTCTGAAATACATCTTTAAACATTTATAAAACATAAACAATAATATAAAGAACGCTACCTCTATAACAATTTAAGAATTTTTCTTTATCAGATACATTCCTTAATTGTTACATAAATGTAGGAAAAATAGCTCTGGCCACCAAAATATTTAACATATTAGTAATCAACATTTTATGAACTATTGTTATGAACAATTGTTCATAACGAAAAAATCCCGCTATTGCGGGATTTTGTTACTCTATATGTATTTGGCTTAAGAACGTACTTCTTTGATACGTGCTTTCTTACCCGTAAGACCTCTAAAGTAAAAGATACGAGCTCTACGAACTTTACCTCTTTTATTAACTTCAACCTTCTGTAAGGCTGGCATGTTAATTGGGAAAATACGTTCAACACCTACGGTTCCGGACATTTTACGAATTGTAAAAGTCTCAGTAGAACCAGAACCTCTTCTTTGAATAACTACACCTCTAAAAAACTGTGTACGTGTTTTTTCACCTTCCTTAATTTCGTAGTACACAGTTATAGTGTCACCAGCTGAAAATGCAGGAAATTCTTTTTTTGGAACAAACTCGTTTTCTACGAATTTCAATAATTCTTCCATGATATTTTTTTAATGATTATGTTATGGTCAACATTCACGATTTTCGTCAGAGGTTAATTTAACAGGCTGCAAAAATACTCTATAATTTAGAAATGGCAATGTATTTTGTTGATTTTTTAGATGCTATTAAATAATCTCTATTACTCAAGTAAATCCGGTCTAAGTTCTTCTGTTCTTTTTAGAGCTTGATCTTCGCGCCATTTTTCGATTTTAGGAAAGTTACCGCTTAATAATACTTCAGGAACCTTCATTCCTTTGTATTCTGAAGGTCTTGTATAAACGGGTGGGGCAAGGAGATCATCTTGAAAGGTATCCGTTAATGCAGAAGTCTCATTATTGAGAACTCCAGGAATTAATCTAATGACCGCATCACAAAGAATGGCAGCACCTAGCTCACCTCCTGAAAGAACATAATCCCCTATTGAAATTTCGCGGGTAATAAAAGCATCTCTAACCCTTTGGTCAACTCCTTTATAATGTCCGCAAAGAATAATGATATTTTTTAGTAAGGAAATGCTGTTGGCCGTTCTCTGGTTAAGAGTTTCGCCATCTGGAGTCATATAGATTATCTCATCGTATGCTCGTTCCGCTTTTAATGCAGTTATGCATTTGTCTATCGGTTCTATCATGAGCACCATTCCAGCCCCGCCACCAAATTGATAATCGTCTACTTGGTTGTAGCTTTTATCCGTGTAATCCCTGATGTTGTGCATATGCACCTCAACCAGTTCTTTTTCTATTGCCCTTTTTAGGATGGATGCACTAAACGGACTCTCAAGTAATTCGGGTAAAACGGTAATGATGTCAATGCGCATTTTAATTTGGGCTAAGAATTAGTGGGCCAAAAGTAGTGAAATCCGTGTGAATCTTTTTGCCAGCCCAATTTTTCATAGAGCTTTTGCGCAGGATTATCGATTGCTGTTTCCAGTGCTAAGCCTTTAAAACCCTTTTTCACACAAAATTCTTGAGCAGTAGTTAATAAAGCGGAACCAATTCCTTCTTTCCTGTATGTGTCATCTACATATAAATCGTTTAATATATAGTAAGGACGCATGGAGACGGAAGAGAAAGTGGTGTAAAGTTGCGTAAAACCAACCGCTTTATCACCTATAAAAACCATGAAAACTATAGATTCTGATTTTGCAAAACGTTCTTCTAAAAAGGAGCTTGCCGCACTTATGTTGGATGTTTGCTTGTAGAACATGCGGTATTTATCAAACAATAGAGCTAGTTGCGGAATATGGGATGCATTGGCTTGGATGATTTTCATAATGCTCTAAACTAAAAAAAGCTCCGTAAGGAGCTTTTTTCGTTATTTTTGTTTCTTGTATTTGTTGATCTCATCTTGCAGTTGCCTGCTGATTTTTTGCTCCCTTTCTAAAGCCCTTCTTCTGTGGTCTTCATATTCGGTCTCAAGTTCGGACAAGTTGGTCTTGGCTTCTTGTGTTAAGATATTACTGTTTCTAAATTTATAGATAAAGAATAGCAATAACGCCAAAAGCGAAAAGATAACGGTCCAAAGGATACCATTATATGTGCTTTTTGAAACCATAATCCCCAAGAAAGACATGCTATCTTTTTCTTCGGTTACGGCCGCAAGGTTATTAGTAGTTTCTTCTAGCTTTTCATTTAGCGAGCCAATGGTTGATTCATGACCTCCTATAGTAGCTTTCAATTCACTAGCCCTTTCATTAAATCCTTTTAAGGAATCTAATACATTTTGGCGAAGTTTTTCTAAGGATATCGTACGAACTACTTCATATTTCTTACCATCTGAACGGTAATTACCAGATTTAGTGAAAATAAATTCAAATTGACTATCTATAGGACCTCTGTCAAGGGATAAAACATCTTGTGTTTCTTCGTCTTGGGCAAATTGTAGGTTGTATGCTAATAAAGCCGTTATAAGTAACAGGATTCTTAAGCCTTTCATGTTGGAGTGATTCTTTGAATTAATGTTTAAGAGCCGACTAAAGTAATTCAATAATATCAATTAATAAAAAAAATCAAGGATAAGGTTGCGTTTAGATGGAAAATACCTTCAAAAAACAGCAATCTTACCCTTGGTTGCCTATTAAAAATCAATAATACGTGTAGCGTCTTACTTTTGCAATGTATTTAGCTAACCGAATTACCTGATGAGAATAACCATATTCATTATCATACCAAATGTAAAGAATAATGTTTTTGCCGCTTCCATTAACTATGGTTGCATTGCTATCATAAATAGCTGGCGCGTTGGTTCCAACAATATCCGAGGATACCATTTCTTTACTTAATGAATATTTGATTTGTTCTACCAAATCTCCTTCTAGCGCGTATTTTTTGATGATGGTATTAATACCTGCAACAGAAGTTTTATTTTTTATCTCAAGATTTAAAATGGCAAGAGACCCGTTAGGAACCGGAACTCTAATAGCATTGGAGGTAAGTTTACCTTTTAATTCGGGTAGCGCTTTGGCAACCGCTGCTCCTGCACCTGTTTCTGTTATAACCATATTTAAAGCAGCAGCTCTACCACGTCTATGCTTACTGTGCATATTATCTACCAAATTCTGATCGTTGGTATAGGCATGAATGGTTTCCAAATGTCCTTTTACAATTCCTAAAGAATCTTCAACAACACTTAAGATCGGTGTTATGGCATTGGTGGTACAAGAGGCCGCAGAGAATATTTTTATAGCGTCTGGATCATAAGTCTTGTGATTTACCCCATGAACTATATTTGGTACTTCCTTGCCAGGTGCGGTTAACAGCACATGCGATGCACCTTCGGCCTTTAAATGCCGCTCTAATTCGGCCTTGGTTCTGAATGCTCCTGTATTATCAATGACAAGCGCATCATTTATCCCGTATTGAGTGTAATCTATTTTTTCAGGTCTATCCGCACTTATCATATGAACCGTAGTGCCGTTTATGATAAGGGCATTGTTCTTAACATCCGTTTCTACGGTACCTGAAAATTTACCATGCACGGAATCTATGCGTAATAGGTTGGCTCTTTTCTCAAGAACCTCTAGACTTTGCGCATTTCTTGTAACGATAGCCCTTAGGCGTAATTGATTGCCCTGGCCGGTTTTTGCCATGAGTTCTCTTGCAAGAAGTCTTCCTATTCTTCCAAATCCGTAAAGAACAATGTCTTTGGGTTTTAAAGGAGTTGCATCATCTGCATCCTTTAGCTTATCAAAAACAAAGGCTTTAATATCCGTGTTGTGGTTGTCTTCTGAATGGTATTCGTAAGTTAGTTTGCCAATATCCAATTTTGCAGGAGGAAGCTGAATATCATTGATAGCCCTCAGGATTTCGGTTGAGTCGAAAATAGAGATCGGCTTTTGAACGAATTCACCAGCATATTCATGAAGGTTAATAATGTCACTGACATTCTTGTCTATCACCTGATTTTTGAAAAGTACAATTTCAATGGTCTTGTCATACCAAAGATCACTTACCAGTTTAATGAATTCAGTGGTAGCTTTTCTTCTATCAGCTTGGAAGGCTAATTCTTTTTCGTAAGAAGCGTTGGATTTCATTTATTTAGTCGAGTTATATTTTGGCATAAAAGTACCATTTTAGTGTTATTTGCAACTAATTTAAATGAAAAAACACCCCATTTGGGGTGTTTGTACTATTAATACTTCATGATATTACTGAAAAATAAGACGTTCTCTTTCCCCTTTTTCATTAATCATAGTTATACTCGTTTTTCCGTATTTAGAAATACTTCCAAAAAGGCTTCTTGCTTCCTCTATATCGTTTATTTCATTATCATCTACAGATAATAAAACCTTTCCTTCTAGGCCGTAACCACGATACGTTTCTGGAACTCCAACAATTTTCACACCTTGTTTGGTCTTAAACTTCTTGTTGTCTTCTTTGCTCAAGTTCTTTACCTCTAGGCCCATTACTGGAACTATAACCGTTTGTCTTTTCTTTAACATTACAGGTACTGTAAACTCTTCTCCGTTCCTGTCTACCGTAACCTCAACAGAATCATTAGGTCTCTTTGCGGAAAGATATCCGGTAAGATCGGCAAATTTGCGAACCTTAATATTATCAACTCTTTTGATAACGTCTCCTTCTTGTAGTTCTGCTTCTTCGGCTCCCGTGCCTTCCTCAATACCGGAAATATATACACCTTCAATTTCATTCAATCCTTTTTCGATAGCGTAAGGAGTGTTGATGTTCAAAGTTTTTATACCCAATATTCCTTTTTGAACATTTCCATATTCAAGAATATCGTCTACTACTTTCTTAGCAATATTACTAGGTACGGCAAATGAATACCCTACGTAACTGCCTGTTTGAGAGGTGATCGCCGTATTTATACCCACTAAATCTCCATTAGTATTTACCAAAGCACCACCACTATTGCCAGGGTTTACAGCGGCATCAGTTTGTATAAAAGATTGATTTTTTCCTAAATCACGGGCTTTAGCGCTTACAATTCCTGCGGTTACCGTTGATGTTAGGTTAAAAGGGTTGCCCACGGCCAAGACCCATTCTCCAATTTTCATATCATCGGAATCACCAAAAGCTAAATATGGAAGATTTCCTTCGGCATCAATTTTAATAAGCGCAATATCGGAATTTGGGTCCGTACCTATAAGTTCAGCATCATAGGTCTTATTATTGTTCAGCGTTACCTGTAATTTATTGGCTTTACTGATTACATGGTTATTGGTTACAATATATCCGTCTTGAGAAATAATAACACCAGAACCGGTTCCTACTTGAGGTCTCTCACTACCACCGCTACCGTAGAAGAAATCCATTAAATTATGTGGTGTTCTGCTAATAGTTACGTTCTTAACGTGTACAACAGCATTTACCGTGTTTTCTGCTGCCACGGTAAAATCAACTTCATTGATGCCTGCTCCCTTCGCGGAAGTAGGGGTAAAACTTGTATTAAAAACCGAGTGGCCCTCATCTTGGGTTATCACTGCGTAATTATTGTTTTCAAAAAATAATTTGTAGCTGCCCAGTGTGATTGCTCCAGCAAAAAGGGCGATAAAAAAGGTACTGGCAATTTTTTTCATGTTCTTATTTTGTTTAAATTCTTTTGATATGTTAAAATTAGTCGTTTTTTAGGTGTTAGATAATTGCTTTAACTCCGCTTTAACTGCTAAATATATCTTAATCCTTGCTTTTGTAAGTGGATAGATAACTAGTAAAGGAGGTTATTCCCGATAGGTATAAAAGCCTATATTTGCGTCTTTAAATATAGTTATGACACTTAGTTTTTACAAATATCAGGGCACCGGAAACGATTTTGTTCTAATCGATAACAGGCAATTACAATTTCCCAAAAATGATACCAAACTGGTTGCATCTTTATGTGACCGAAAGTTTGGCATAGGAGCGGATGGTTTGATACTTTTGGAAAATGACGAACTGTCAGATTTTAAAATGGTCTATTACAATGCAGACGGCCGTGAAGGCAGCTTATGTGGTAATGGAGGCCGCTGTACCGTGGCTTTTGCCAACTTTTTAGGACTCGTAGATAAAGATACGGTTTTTAATGCTGCAGATGGCAAGCACCATGCTACTATCAAGGATGGAATTGTAAGCCTGCAGATGCAGGATGTTATGGAAATAAAGGAAAAACCAGAATATGTATTCTTAGATACAGGTTCTCCCCACCATGTTCAAATGGTAAATACTGTGCAGGATTTTCCGGTATTTAAGGAAGGCAAAAAATTACGTTACGGACTTTATGGACAAACCGGTAGCAACGTAAACTTCGTTGAAGTTTTGAACGATGATACCTTTGCGGTTCGTACTTATGAAAGAGGAGTAGAGGATGAAACCTTATCCTGTGGCACTGGTGTTACAGCTGTGGCCATTGCTATGCATAATGCTGGAAAAACCAATGCTAATAGGATAAAAGTCAATACTCAAGGTGGGGAATTGCAGGTTGAATTAAATAAAAAAGATGGTGTTTACAATCAAATTCATTTGATAGGTCCTGCTAAACAGGTTTTTAAAGGAGAAATCGTATGCTAAGTTTAAAAGGCAAATATATTGCACTTAGAGGCTTGGAACCAACTGATCTGGATTTTCTCTACGAATTAGAGAACAATACGGAAATTTGGGAAATAAGTGGTACTACCGCGCCTTATTCCAAACATGTTTTAGAATTGTATTTGGATAATGCGCATCGGGATATATATGATGTTAAACAATTGCGCCTTTGTATCTGTAATCCAGAGGGGAGAGCAGTGGGGCTTATAGATCTATTTGATTTCGACCCTAAGAATTTTAGAGCCGGAATAGGAATTGTTATTTTGGACAAGGGAAACAGAAACCAGGGATTAGGGGCCGAGGCCATTCAATTGGTTTCCGATTATGCTTTTGAAGTTTTAAATATCCATCAACTTTACGCAAATGTAATAGAGGGTAATAGCCCAAGTATTCATTTGTTCAGAAAAATGGGTTTTGAAGAGGTTGGCTTAAAAAAAGATTGGATTTTTTCCAATGGAACGTATAAGAACGAAATTTTGTTTCAAAAAATAAATACCTAATGTATATAAAACGCATTCTACTTTTTATTGTAATTGCCGGCCTTATTGGTGGTGGAATTTTTGCTTACACAGTTTACAATGCCATTTTTGCTCCTAATACAAGTTTTGAAAACAAGGAGGCTTACCTTTTTATTCCTTCGGATGCTGATTTTGGTGAAGTACGGGAATTGGTGACTCCGTTACTAAAGGATATGGGCTCTTTTGAGAAAGTAGCAGAACGTAAAGGATATGTCTCTAATGTAAGAGGGGGTAAGTATGCTATTAAGAAAGGAGCGAACAATAATGATATTATAAACTCCTTACGTAGTCAGAATATACCTGTAAAAGTGGCTTTTAATAACCAAGAAACCATAGCGGACCTTGCCGGAAGAATAGCTATGCAGATAGAGCCTGATAGTTTAGCTTTACTCCAAGCCTTTACGGACGATGCGTTTTTAAAAGCAAACGGATTTAATGAGAATACGGAGCTCGCAATGTACATACCTAATAGCTATGAGTTTTTCTGGAATACTTCGGCTAAGGAATTTCGGGAGCGTATGTTAAAGGAGTACAAGCGTTTTTGGACAGATGCGCGTCTTGAGAAAGCAAAGGCATTAAATCTTTCCCCGGCGGAAGTAATCACTTTAGCATCTGTAGTTCATAAAGAAACGGCCAAGGTAGATGAGAGGCCAAGAGTCGCAGGTGTTTACCTAAATCGTTTGCGAAAAGGAATTCTGCTTCAGGCAGATCCAACAGTAATCTATGCTATAAAAAAGCATTCGGGTAATTTTAATACGGTTATCAAGCGGGTGCTTTATAAAGATCTGGAGCTAGATTCCCCTTACAATACTTATAAGTATGGGGGCCTTCCTCCAGGGCCTATAGCCATGCCGGATATTACAGCAATAGATGCCGTATTGAATCCGGAAAAGCATGATTACATCTATTTTGTTGCTAATGTGGAGAACTTCGGATATCATAAATTTGCTAAAACCTTAGCCCAGCACAACCGTAATAAGGAGCAGTATGTCCGGTGGATAAACGCTCAAAAAATAAATAGATAGGCATTTTATCCAGTCTTTGGTACGCATTAACTAAAATGAAGCTTTTTTAACAAAGCCTTTTAATTTACAAGTGTAATACGCCCTTATCTTTGCCCCTCGAAATCTAAGCAGGCTAAATTTACGTAAGTCTTAGGTAAATATAACATATGAGAAAGTGGCTAGGATTATCAAGCCCCCTGATCATTACCTTTATTTTGTTGAGTTTTGGATTTGAATCCAAAGAGGTGAAAGTTCCAGAAACTCTTAAAGTAAAACAACCTACTGAAGTTTTGTTTCCCAAAAACAAAACTGTACATGCTACGATGTTAATGACTCCTCCTTTTATAGGGAGTTCGTATATCGGTTTTAAAGAAGCTCTAGCGTTTAAAGAGTCGCAGGGCAACTATTTTACGACAAATACGCTCGGGTATTTGGGAAAATACCAATTTGGTATTGGAACCTTACAGCTCATGGGTGTTTATAATGCAACACGTTTCCTTAACGATCCTGTATTACAAGAAAGAGCTTTTAATACCAACATAGCTCGTAATAAATGGATTTTACGTAGAGATATTGCCCGTTTTGTTGGAAAACGAATTGGCGGAGTTGAAATTACCGAATCCGGAATGATGGCCGCAGCCCACTTGGCTGGCGCCGGAAACGTTAAAAAGTATTTGCGTTCATGGGGAGCTTTCGATGTATCGGATAGCTACGGTACAACAATTGCAAAATACATGAAGAAGTTTTCAGGATATGATATCTCATACGTTTCGCCTAAACGGAACCCTAAAGTATAAGTATCTTCTGTTTAAGATTTAATTTACATATGAAAGTGGACAAGCCCCAATAGAAATATTGGGGTTTGTTTTTTTATGGATTTTGGTGTGAGAATGGAGTTAGGTTGTTCAGGTATTTAAAAACAAATCGTCTTGAAATGTATAGGGAGCTTTGTACTAGGTACTATGGGTTTTGCAACAGTTACCATTATCATTATTTAAATTCTCAATAATTAAAAGCAGAGTAGAAGGCGGAATTACTACTTATAAAATCTTGTCTTAAACTTAAACAGAAATTTATAAGAGTTACTAATAGTATGAAACGTATTAATGTATTACAGTGTTTCTTCATTTATTTGCTGTATAATAATATATTATGAATTTAATTACTAACCTATTATTGGGTTTTTGCATTGCTTCCTTAGGCAGTATTACACCTAGTTTTTTAAATCTAACAGTTGTAAAGTATAGCTTAAGAAATGGTAAGAAATCAACATTTTACTTAATTGCAGGCTATGCAACTGTCTTGTTTTTTCAAGCAAATTTAGGGGCTTATTTAGCTAATGTTTTGATGAAAAATTCAGAATACATTACCCTGATCCAAAAAATAGGAACAGGTATACTATTTCTTTTATCAATCAATTTTTTTAGAATTTATTTTGTGTCGAAAAAGAAAATACAGGGTAAAGAAATTCCTAAATCCAAATCTTACTTCTATGGGATTTTAATGTCTTTATTAAATATGATGGCAATTCCCTTTTATTTTACATTCATTTCCCTGTTGATAGGTTTTGAATATTTTGAATACAGTTTATCCAACGCACTGTATTTCTCAATTGGTTCTACAATAGGTTCTTTTGTATTGTACACGCTTTATGCGATCGTTGCTAAAAACATAGAACATAGACTGAATTTTATAGCCGCTAAAATGGATTTTATTCTAGGGTGTTTAACAAGTGTTGTTGCTATAGGTAATTTAACTTATTTGGCAAGTAGCGTTTAAGTTTTTGAGTTGTGAAAGATTCTCTTATTTAATTCTTCAATACAATGTTCTATATTTTGTTTTAAATGGATAAGAAAAGGTATTCGAAAAAGTACCGTAATAATATTTTGGGCACGTTCAAAATAGTAGACATTTACGAATTGAACATAACAAGATAATTGCAGAAGTTTAGAGGATACATTATTTAATACGTTTGACCAAAACGAAATCTAAAGTTTAAGCACCCTCCTTAATAATAATTTATTTACATATAAGAAAGACAAGCCCTAAAAGAGATGTTAGAGATTATTTTTTGTAATTGTCCGCTTATTTATGAAATAAAATGAAAATCAGTAATCCTGTAAAGCAACTAGTAATCCATTATCCTATTCTTTTGATAAAAAGAGAAAGGAAAATGAGAAGCAAATTCTAATTCAAAAAACAGGAAAACGAGATTTTTAGTAAATAATAAGTAATGAACCTACCCGTGAATAATAAAAATAGCGGGCCTTTTATGAAGTGACTCTACTTTGGTGCGCTTCCAGTCCGAAATAGTTTTAGTTAAAATATATTCTGAGGGGAGGGTAACATCACAAGCCACACAAAGTCTTGTGTTGGGGCTTAAGGTTTTCGTAAGTTCAGCAAGAAGCTTATCGTTTCTATATGGGGTTTCAATGAACAATTGAGATTGGTCATAGTCTCGTGATAGTTTTTCCAATCTTTTAACTGCGCTTTTGCGTTCTGCAGCATCTATGGGCAAGTAACCGTTAAAAGCGAAATTCTGACCATTCATACCGCTTGCCATTAATGCCAATAGAATAGAAGAAGGACCTACAAGGGGTACGACTTGAATATTCTTATCGTGAGCGATTTTCACAACATCCGCACCTGGATCCGCAATTCCTGGGCAACCGGCTTCAGAAAGTATGCCAGTATTGAACCCGTCTAGGCATGATTGTAAAAAAGTCGGAATTTCTTCAGGTTCCGTATATTTATTTAGTACGGATAAATGAAGGCTTGGCTGTGATTTTCTTGGACTTATCTTCTTAATGAAGCGTCTTGCTGTTTTTTCGTTTTCAACGATGTAGTGGTCAATCTGCTCAATAGCCTTTTTTATTGAAATAGGTAAAACCTCTAAGGGTTCATTATCGCCTAGAGTGGTGGGTATAAGGTATAATTTTCCCTGATTTTCATTTCTGTTGGCCATAATAATCGAATTAGAGTTTTTTGGCAATCGCTGTACACGCGGTATCTATGAGTTGATATACCTTTTCAAAACCATTGTCATCGTAATAAGGGTCTGGTACTTCAATGACAGGTAAATCAACTTCCGTAAGTAGCAATTTTACTTTGTTTTCATCCTCTGGAGTCTCTGCTAATTTCAAAATATTATTGAAATTACTAAGGTCCATAGCATAAATTACATCAAATTTTTGAAAATCCGATTTTTGAAATTGACGACATTGCTGATTTTCGATGTGTAACCCATATTTGCGAGCAACGGCAATAGATCTAGGGTCTGGTGCTTTACCAATATGGTAGCCTCCCGTTCCGGCAGAGTCTACAAAGACCTGTTCGGGATTTACTTTGCGTTGTAGAATACCTTCCGCTAATGGTGATCGACAAATATTGCCAAGGCAGACCATTAAAACATTGGTTTTCATATAGTTTTAAGAAAATTTCTTGGTAAGGTCTTCTATGTATTTTCTGAACTGCTTATCAGTTTCGGCTAAGTTATCTACCGTTTTACAGGCATGTAGCACGGTTGCATGGTCTCTTTTTCCTATTTGTGACCCAATACTTGCCAATGATGCTTTAGTGAATTTCTTGGCAAAAAACATCGCTAACTGTCTAGCTTGAACAATATGTCTTTTCCTTGTTTTGGATTGAAGTGTGGCGACATCCATTTCAAAGTAATCTGAAACCACTTTTTGTATGTAGTCTATGGAGACCTCTCTTTTGGTGTTCTTAACGAATTTCTCAACAACTTGCTGGGCAAGTTCTATGGTCACTTCTTTTTTGTTGAAAGAAGACTGCGCAATCAAGGATATAATGGCGCCTTCTAATTCTCTTATGTTACTTTTAATGTGTTTTGCCACATATTCGATAATATCATCGGGCATTTCCACACCGTCTCTATATAATTTGTTCTTGAGAATAGAGATTCGTGTTTCATAATCAGGATTTTGAAGCTCTGCTGATAATCCCCATTTAAAGCGGGACAATAAGCGTTGCTCAATATCTTGCATGTCTACAGGAGCTTTGTCCGAAGTTAAAATAACCTGTTTTCCGTTTTGATGTAAATGGTTGAAAATATGGAAGAAAACATCCTGCGTTCCAGATTTACCACTTAAGAACTGAACATCATCAATAATAAGAACATCTATCAATTGGTAGAAATGAATAAAATCGTTTCTGGTATTCTTCTTGACGGACTCTATGTATTGTTGTGTGAATTTTTCAGCCGAAATATAAAGAACGGTACGTTCAGGATATTTGTCTTTGATCTCAACACCAATGGCATGGGCTAAATGCGTTTTTCCCAAACCTACACCACCAAACACCAACAATGGGTTAAAAGAAGTTCCACCAGGTTTGTTGGCTACGGCCATACCTGCGGATCTGGCCAAACGGTTAGAATCTCCTTCTAAGAAATTATCAAAATTATAATTGGGGTTAAGCTGAGATTCAATTTTAATATTTCTGATTCCGGGAATCACAAAAGGATTCTTGAGTTCAGGATTTTTTGATTTTATGGGAACATCCATTTCTTGAGGACTCATAGTAGCTCTGTTGGAACTTGGAATCTTTTCTGTAAATGGTTCTTTGTTGCCGTACGTATTTTCCATTCGAATGATGTACACCAACTTTGCGGTTTCACCCAACTCTTTGGTGAGCGCAACTTTTAATAATTTTACGTAGTGTTCTTCTAACCACTCATAAAAGAATTTACTGGGTACTTGAATACTCAAAGCATTGTCAGATAACTTAATTGGTTTAATAGGCTCAAACCAAGTTTTGAATGCCTGCGGTTGAATATTGTCTTTGATAAAAGTTAAACAATTGCTCCATACGGAAATAGCAGTGACACCCATGTGAAAGTTTATCTTATTTTTGTTGGTTAGTGATTTCGTAAGTCGGTCGAAAGTGTCTGGTATTATACATACTTTCTCGGGAGGCAAATATGTGAACAAAAAAGCTAAAAAAAAAATCAAACTCTATTGAATTTACCCTTTTTTTTTTGCATGTTGACCGAACAGAAAACGAAATCTTTTAAAGATATAATTTTTACACGATAATAAATGAGTTTTAACAATATTTCTTTTAGGGTACGATATTCCGAAACAGATCAGATGGGAGTAGTCTACCACGGTAACTACGCGCAATACTTAGAGATAGGGCGGGTTGAGTGGTTAAGAGCTAGAGGTATTTCTTACAAAGAGTTGGAAAAAAGAGGTGTTATGCTGCCAGTTATTTCTTTGTCTTTGAACTACAAGAAATCGGCCTTTTACGATGACTTGATTACGGTTGAAACGAGGCTCAAAAAGACGCCCTCCGTGAGGATAGAATTTGACTTTGTAATCTACAATGAAGAACAGGAAATTCTTGTGGAAGCAAATACAGTTTTGGTATTCATGAACATGGAAAATAAAAAACCAATACGATGTCCAAAATACCTATTGGATCTGATAGAAAAAAGTCCTGAAAAATGATTTTCAAATTAATTTTTTGAGGAAATTATAGTCAACTTTTCTAATTGTGAAATAAGTGTTGTGCCTGTCAAAAAACAGGACTAGGAAGTTAAGCCACATGCACTCCGTAAATTCCTACAAAAATGTCCTTTATTTGTGCTGCTTCACTTTTTCTTACCCCAATAATCAGTTCGCAATTCATCTCCATTTTTTGAAAAATAATCTGTAGATTTTTTTGTTTTATTATGCGCATCACTACATCTATTTGAGCGTATTCAAAGGTTATTTTAAACTGATTTTGGACTATTTTTTCAATTATTTTTGAGTTTTCTAAAGCCATTTTAGCAGCCATTTTATAGGAGGTAATTAATCCGCCTACACCCAATTTTGTGCCTCCAAAAATACGGGGAACCGCCACAAGAGTATTTGTTACATTAAAAGATTGAATCTGTCCGTAAATGGGCATTCCTGCGGAATTATTGGGTTCTCCATCATCATTTGCACGATAACTAGGTTCCTCAACACCTATTTGCCATGCATAGCAGACATGGTTGGCGCTAGAATGCTTGTTTTTTAGCGCATCAATGATGATTTTTACTTCGTCTTCCGTTTCAACGGGAAAGGCATAGCCATAAAATTTACTTTTCTTTTCTTTAAAAAGAATTTCCTCAGAAGGTTTGGCAAGTGTTCTATAGGTGTCTTTTATATTCTCCATTACCCAAAGGCTACTAGTATTATGCTGGTAATGGCCAAAGCAATACCACCCCAGTTCTTAGCGCTAATCTTTTCTTCAAACAAAAGGATTCCCAAAAGAGTGGTAAACATTACTATAGCCACATTATTTATAGTAAATACGGATGAACTGTTAAGTGTTTCGTTCTGTAAAGCTTTCAGAAGGAAAAAAATAGAAAAGTAATTTACGACTCCTAGGGTTAAACCGCCTATTAGAGTATTTAGGTTGTATGATGAGCGAAGGTCACTTATTTTAAAAAGAGTAATTAAAAAGCCAATACAGGCTGCAGATGCAAAAACGGTGGCGGAGAAAATGGGATATTCTTCTTCTGCAATGTATATTTCCTGAATATATTTTAGACTGGCATCAATAATTCCCGAGCCTAAAAATACTAATGCAGGAAGTAGTAATGCAGATTTTTTAAATTTTATAGAGGATTCTTTGAGAGAGGCAAAATATACTGCTGCCAAAGCCAAGAGTATTCCAATTACTTTTACAATACTAAGTTGTTCGTTATATAGTAATAGCCCAAAAATTACAGGAATAACAAAAGACATTTTGGTAGCTACCGATGTTACTGCAACACCTACTTTTTGAGATGCTTTTGCCATAAGGTTAAATACCACTATAAAAAGGATGCCCAATAAAAATGTCCCAAAAAACCAAGGTTTTCCAGGTACTTCCGTTATACTGGTTTCACCCTGGTAACGCAAAAGTCCAACACAAGACGCCACGTAATAATTAGTGACAATAGCAAAAAGTGTATTGACTTTAAAACGGGTGTAAAGCTTAAAAATGATAAAAATTAGGCTGGAAGCCAATATACTCAATGCAAGTGAAGCCATTCTATAATTTAGATTTCAATTGAATGATGTCTTCTTTCCCCACCTGAATATTCCAACAAGTAATGCCTAGCTTTTCGGCAGCATCGGTATTTTCTTTTGTGTCATCTATAAAGAAGGTTTCTTCTGCTTTAAGTCCGTTTTCGTCCAAAACGAACTGATATATGTCTGCATTTGGTTTTCTTAGATTGATTTCATGTGAAAGGTAAAATTTTTCAAAAGACTTTTTAAAACGAGCATAACGATCAGCACCCATTTTTTGTTCCACATGGGAAATATGCAGTTCATTAGTGTTGCTTAATAGAAAAAGACGATACTCATCTTCTTTAGCTAGATTTTCAATGAATTCTAATCGTTCTTCGGGGAAATCCAGTAACATGGAATTCCAAATACGCGCTATTTCGGTCGCATTTGCATTAGGATATTGATTTTGAAGCTGGGCAATGAAATCCTCAGAAGTCATTCCGCCTACCTCATATGTATTATTTAGCGCTACCATTTCTGGCGTTAAATCTATTGATCCACCAAATTTTTCCATTTCTCGGAAGATGATTGCCTTATCCAGATTGATGAATACATCGCCAAAATCAAAAATAATGTTCTTAATCATTTGTATATACATTTAAAGTGTCTCCACCAATGGATTTAGTTTCGTTGATTTTTCCTTTAAATTTGGGTGCGGATACTCCGTTATTAAAATAGGTGCTACCTGTGAAAACTCTAGCTTCGTCCCATAAACCGGAATCGATAAAAGTCTGCAAGGTCTTGCTGCCACCTTCCACAAAAACGCTAGTTATGTTTTTTTGATGGAGTTTATCACAGATTTGTTTAGCAAGATCTATATTAAAACTGATCACCCCGTATTCAATAGCATCTTTTTGGAGCTGTTTATTTACTGTTTCCGTTAATATCAGGGTGGGTATACTGCCATCAAGCACATGGTAATCGGTAGTGATTTTTAATTTTCTGTCCAGTATAATACGAATAGGATTTTTTCCTGTGAATAAACGAACATCTAATTTAGGATTGTCTTCTAAAACTGTATTGGTACCCACTAAAATACTTTGTTCCTCGCTGCGCCATTTATGTACAAGCTGGCGAGAGTAAGCATTGGTAATCCAATACGGTTCCGGAATTTCTACCCGTTCATCTTTGGTTGGTGCAATAAAACCATCTGCGGTTTGTGCCCATTTTAAAATTATATAGGGTCGTTTCTTTTCCTGAAATGTCAAAAACCGCCGATGGTGGGCTTGGCATTGTGCTTCTAAAACTCCTGTCACTACTTCGCTCCCCGCATTTTTTAACTTCGCTATGCCTTTACCCGCAACTTTTGTGTGTGGGTCCATAAGTCCTATAACCACTCTTGGAATACCGTGTTTGGCAATCAAATCTGCGCAAGGTGGTGTTTTTCCGTGGTGAGAACAAGGTTCTAAAGTTACATATATAGTTGCTTTTTTAAGGAGGGCTTTATCGGTAACAGAATTTATGGCGTTGACCTCTGCATGCGAACCACCGTAGGGACTTGTAAATCCTTCGCCTATAATTTTGTTATTATAAACAATTACTGCACCTACCATTGGGTTTGGGGCAGTAGTGCCTAGACCGTTTTTTGCGATTTCCAAACAACGTAGCATGTAGCCTTCATCTTCGGATAGCATAGGTTTAGATTGAAGTTTGTTGCTGAGCATAAGCTTTGTTCGCGGTATTTTTGAAAGGTAACATACGCGTATTTCTACGTATCTTCACACCGTAAAAATATAATTTTATTTATTGGAAATGGGTGCAGTGAACATTCGTAACATAAGAAAGGAAGATAATAAGCAGGTTGCTGCATTGATTCGTAAGGTCTTAGTTGATTTGGGTGCACCTAAAGTAGGCACTGCTTATGCCGATGTTACCCTTGATCACATGTTCGAGAATTATGATAAACCGCGAGCAACTTATTTAGTTTTGGAAGAGAATGACGTTATCTTGGGATGCGCGGGGGTAGCACAACTGGATAATTGCAAAGACAATATTTGCGAACTTCAAAAAATGTATTTTTTGGAGGAAGCTAGGGGAAAAGGAATGGGGTCCGAAATGTTGAAGCAATGTCTAGAATTGGCCAAAGAATTCAATTTTGATAAAATCTATTTAGAAACAATGCCGTATATGAAAGCTGCACAAAAACTATACTCCAAAATGGGTTTTATATATATAGATAAGCCTTTGGGGGACACAGGTCATTATTCTTGTCCTGTTTATATGGTTGCCCAATTGTAATGAATATTGCTTGTATACCATGATTTTAAAGGAAATAAAGAATATTTATCATAAAGAGTTGGATGCCTTGTACGCAAAGGAGGAGGTTGAAAGCTTCTTTTACTTACTTATAGACCACTACCTTCAGTTAGAACGCTTCGTTTTGGTAATACAACCTAATTTAACATTGACAAAAGAAGAGGAACAGCCGCTGTTTGAAGCCTTGTCCGAGCTTAAGTTGCAACGGCCCGTTCAATATATAATGGGCAAGACTACTTTTATGGACCTAGATTTTGAAGTTAATGAAAGCGTGCTTATTCCAAGACCTGAAACAGAGGATTTGGTTCGTTGGATTTTGGATGAAGCAGATGGCAGGTTTGCGAACAAAAAGATTAAAATCCTGGATATTGGTACAGGAAGTGGTTGTATAGCTATTTCGTTGGCCAAACATTTACAAGATGCCCAAATTTCAGCTATGGATATTTCCGAAAATGCCCTGAAAACCGCTAAGAAAAACGCAGAGTCAAATTCGGTAAAAGTTGATTTTTCAGAGGTGGATATTTTAAAAAGTGATGGATTTGTTTCAGGTTTTGACATCATTGTTTCCAACCCACCTTATGTACGAGAGCTTGAAAAGAAAGAGATGCATAAGAATGTTTTGGAGCATGAACCAGATTTGGCCCTTTTTGTTTCAGACGAAAATCCGCTTATATTTTACGATGCGATTACGAAATTCGCAAAACAAAATCTTTCAAAAAACGGAATGCTGTTTTTTGAAATCAATCAGTATTTAGCAAAAGAAACCGAAGCACTTTTGCTTCAACATAATTTTTTAGAAATTGAAGTCCGAAAAGATATGTTCGGTAACGACCGCATGACTAAGGCTCTTTTAGGTTGATTATTTATAATAAAATCTACGAAAGCACAATTAAGTTTACAGATACACTCAGTTAGAAAATGCAGATAAAAGAACAAATAGAGTCCCTTCGCCAAGAATTACGTGAGCACAATCATAATTATTATGTTTTGGATAATGCCACTATATCAGATTATGAATTCGATATTAAATTAAAGGAACTGCAGGCACTTGAGGCAAAGCATCCAGAGTTTTACGATGCCAGTTCGCCAACATTACGTGTTGGAGGTACGGTTACCAAAAATTTTGATACCGTTGTTCATAATGAGCGCATGTATTCCTTGGATAATTCCTATTCAAAAGAAGATTTGGAAGATTGGGAGAAGCGTATGCAACGTATTCTAGGTGATGCCCAAGTGGAGTTTGTTTGTGAGTTAAAATATGATGGCGCTTCCATTAGTATTACCTATGAGAATGGACAACTGGTAAGAGCTGTAACTAGAGGAGATGGTTTTCAAGGTGATGATGTGACGACCAATGTAAAAACAATCAAGTCAGTACCTCTGCAGCTGAAAGGTGATTACCCGCCAAAATTCGACATTCGTGGGGAAATTGTTTTGCCTTTTGAGGGTTTTGCCCAAATGAATGCAGAACGTATAGAGAATGGGGAAGACCCTTATATGAATCCCAGAAATACGGCTTCTGGAAGTTTAAAGCTGCAAGATAGTGCTGCTGTTGCACAACGGCCTTTAGATTGTCTTCTGTATAGTATTGTAGGTCAGAATACGGGAATAACTTCGCAATGGCAAATGCTGGAAAAAGCCCGAGAATGGGGTTTTAAAGTGCCTGAGGTTGCCAAACTTTGCCATTCTACGGATGAAGTAATGGATTTTGTAAATCAATGGGATTCAGGACGTCATACGTTGCCGTATGAAACGGATGGGGTAGTGGTGAAAGTGAACAACATACAGCATCAAGATGAATTGGGTTTTACATCCAAATCTCCTCGTTGGGCTATGGCCTATAAGTTTAAGGCGGAGCAGGTTTCTACGCTTTTAAATGAAATCACCTATCAAGTGGGGCGCACAGGGTCTATCACACCTGTGGCTAATTTAGAACCTGTGCTTTTGGCCGGAACTACCGTAAAAAGGGCATCGTTGCATAATGCCGATCAGATTGCTAAATTTGATATTCGTGAGGGCGATACTGTTTTTGTTGAAAAAGGAGGGGAAATTATACCTAAGATTGTCGGCGTGGATTTTACGAAACGCCCTCAAGATTCAAAACCTACGGAATATATAACCCATTGCCCGGAATGTCATGAACCTTTGGTGAGAACGGAGGGTGATGCCAAACATTATTGCGTAAATTATTATGGCTGTCCTCCGCAGATTACAGGAAGAATACAGCACTTTATTTCCAGAAAAGCAATGGATATTGAAGGGTTGGGAAGCGAAACCGTAGAGCTTCTTTATAAAGAGGATTTGATACAGAATTATGCCGATTTATATACACTCACCAAAGAACAGGTGCTGCCTTTGGAGCGCATGGCAGAAAAGTCCGCCGAAAACTTGGTGAAAGGGGTTGCGGAGTCCGTGAAAATTCCTTTTGAGCGCGTGTTGTTTGCTTTGGGTATTCGTTTTGTGGGGGAAACGGTAGCTAAAAAATTAGCCAGAGCATATAAGAATATTGATGCTTTAATGATGGCAAATGAGGAAAGTCTGATTGCCGTAGATGAAATAGGTAGTCGTATTGCCAGTTCTGTGGTTGAATTTTTTAACAATGAAACCAATAAGGAAATAATTTCTCGGTTAAAGTCCTACGGATTACAGTTCACCCTTTCGGAAGAGCAATTGGAAAACCAAACGGATAAGCTAAAAGGGCTCACTATTGTAGTTTCTGGGGTATTCGAAACAGTTAGCCGTACAGAGCTAAAAAAAATAATTGAAACCAATGGAGGAAAGGTTGGTTCAAGTATATCTTCAAAAACCGCATATTTAGTGGCCGGTGATAAAATGGGACCTAGCAAACGTACCAAAGCGGAATCATTAAATGTACCCATAGTTACAGAAGCCGAGTTTTTGGAAATGATTAATTAAAATCAAGTTCAGGGTTTATACTTTTGATGATTGAATAAGGTTTTGCAGGCACAATAGTGGAGGGAAAGAACAAAGCAAACACTAAAAATGTACCCTGCAAAAAAAGTGTTCTCGCCTAGTCCAAGGCTGGGATAGTAGATAAAACAGAATAGAAAACTCGCTAAAACGAAACATCCGAACAGGACTATTATTTTTGGGTACCCCAACAATCCTTGGTAGGTTGATTTAAATGATAATGGCTCTAAAAAACTTTTAAAAAGTTGCATAAATACGGGCCACAAAAAGAGAAGTGGCAAAGCGAACAACCTTGATTCCCGTGCAAATGCGGTCATGAAAACTAGAGGTGTGTTAAGGAGTGCCGTCAATAAGAAAGCATAGACAAAACTAGTTTTCCATGATTCATTTTCTTTCTGTTTCAGGTAGAAATAGGTTAAATACAGAAACGGTCCCAAAGTAATGAAAATGGATACTATGGATTCAACTAGGTTCTTTGTGCTTTCAATATTTTCTAAAAAGCAGGAGTATCTGCTGGTAATCTCTGTATGAGTGGCATGTAATAGCCTTTGGTGGTAAATGAAAAAGACAATATAACATCCATAGACCAAAATAGGGGATAGAATACGTATTCCGTTTTTTTTCAAGTTAGGTCCTAATTTTTCTCGTGGATGGTTTTGTGTTCCCGGAAGCAATAAAATAAGAGCGGGAAGTAAAAGAACACTGGTTTCGCGTGCTACCATTGCCAAAGAGAATAGAATTACGTACCAAAACCATTTTCGTCTTACAAAAGCAATAAACGCCATAAGTAACGAACAATACTGCAAAGGCTCGTCATAGGTGAATACCGGAGGAAAAAATGCGAACAAAACCGAAAATGAGGTAAAGAATACCATCATGTTAATAATGCCTTGCAGTTTGGTTGCCTTAAGTAAAAGGGATAACCAATATATTAAGACACCGCTAAAGCCTAGTAGTAAGAAGTTAACTAGAATAAACGCATAGCCCGCTTTAAACCCAAACAGTTGTTGTGAGCCTTCAATTAGTAAAGTAGTCAGAGGTCTTCTGGCAAAAGGAGCGATTTCCTTATGATAATTGATTTGAGACCTCAGGAAAACATGGGAAATCTTTGTGTTGTTTTCGTTGAGCATGCTATCTACGCTGGGCAGCATATGAATGCATAGAATGACCGTTGTGGTGAGTAGTGCCAACACATAGGGTAGCGGTCTCCAGTGGAGTAAGCTTCGTGATAGTTGAACCATAAAAGCATACGGTTAATTTCAATCGAAATTAGGTATTTTTGTATAGCTAAAAACAAATGACACTACAAATTCATGGCAAAGCCAAAGAGTTACGAAGATTTTAAACAAACATTAGATAGTCCAAACCCTCCTACGGATTGGCCTGAAGCCTTAAAAGCTTTATGGTTTGCGGCTAGCGATAATTGGGAGGCATCCCATGATATTGCCCAAGATATGTTCAATACAATGGGGAGTTGGATTCATGCCTACCTACATAGGGTTGAGGGGGATAAGTTTAATGCTGGGTATTGGTACCGAAAAGCTGGAAAATCTTACCCAAGTGTTTCCTTGGAGCAAGAGCATCAGGAAATAACCGAATATGTGTTGAATAGTTAGGCAGTCAGTTCTTTTTTGAAACAGACGCTATTTTCCATGCCTTTGTATTGCCCGTAATTGGGAATCACTTTATACTTGTTTTTGGTATAAAGGGCAATAGCTTCGGGTTGGCGTTTGCCTGTTTCTAAAATGCAATTTTTAAAATTTAGTTCGGAAGTCCATTTTTCCAATTCTTTTAAAAGTAGGGAGGCTATTCCTTGGCCCCGGGTTTCCGGAGAAACGTACATTCTCTTTACTTCCACGGAATTAGAATCGAATTCTTTTATAGCTCCACAGCCTACGGCAACTTCATCTAGATAAGCAATAACTACATGATTCAAGTTTTCTATGCCATTGTATTGGTGGTAGAAATCGTGCTCTTCACCATCAGTTTCACTTAAATAATCGTCTAATTTAGCAACTAAACCAGGGAAATTTTTATTTTGATATGTTGTGCGTTCAATTCGTATCATGCTTAAACATTGATTGAAATACCTGAAGCATTACTGTTCTTTGAGCCGTCAAAGTAAAAATCTATTCGCCCTAAATTAATACCAAAACAACCTACTTGGTTGACCAATACGTTACGGCCCAATTTATTTTCTACAATGGTAGGCTTGTCAAGGAAAGTATGCGTATGGCCGCCAATGATTAAATCTGTGTATTCTAATGTTGCCGCCATGACAAGGTCATGGGGCTTCTGTTTGTTTTTGTATTCGTACCCTAAATGAGAAAGGCAAACTATAAGGTCGCAATGCTCTTCGTTCTTTAAAATGCGTTCCGTGTCTTGAGCAATCTCAATAGGTTCTAGATACTGGGTTTCTTTGTACAGTTTTTTGGTGACCAGGCCGTTAAGTTCAATGCCAAGTCCGTACACTCCTATTTTTATTCCGTCAACGGTATAAATTTTGTACGGTTTTACCTGGCCGTCCATAACTGTGTTTTTAAAGTCGTAGTTGGCGTTTATCATTTCAAAATCCGCATTGGGCATTTGAGCTAGTAAACCATCTATACCATTATCAAAATCATGGTTTCCAATAGTGGCCGCATCATATTTTAGCTTGCTCATGAGTTTAAATTCCAACTCTCCACCATAAAAATTGAAATAGGGCGTACCCTGAAAAATATCACCGGCATCAAAAAGTAACGTATTTGGATTTTCTTTTCTGATACTTTCCACCAAGGTTGCTCTCCTAGCTAAACCGCCAAGATTGGGAAACTCGGAGTGGTCCGTTGGGAAAGGGTCTATATGACTGTGGACATCGTTGGTATGTAGAATGGTGATGTGTTTTTTTACATCGCCAAAACAAGAACTCAAGGATAGCCCGCCTAGTCCAACAAGTGCACTAGAGGCTGTGGTGTTTTTAATGAATTTTCTTCTATTCATACAACCTTTATTTTTATTTGCTGCAGTGGTCTTACGGTTACAGCGTATTTTGGAGTTATTTTAGTTTTATAAATCGATTATCAATAATGGGCCTTAATGTGTCTGTTTTCTTGAAGTAATCGATCATGGCATTTCTAATAAGGTAATCCGTATTTGTTACGGCAACAGCGTCTTTAAAAAACACCATACTGTCACCTCCGTTTACGAGATAATTAGAGGTTGCTACATAATAAGTTTTGTTCTTATCCAAAGGTTGTCCTTGGATTATTAAGGACTGTATCTCATTTTTAGCATCTAAGGTGAGTTGCATTCCAGCAATAGGATGTGCCCTACCGGAATCTCTTAAGTAGGAAGCCATTTTTAAAATAGAACTTCCTTTGAGTTCTGCAACGACAATGGAGTTTTCAAAAGGCATCACTTCAAAGGCGGTTCTTGAAGAAACATTTCCTTTGGAAATCAAGGAACGAATACCTCCGTGGTTCAACAAAACCAAATCAATTGTATGTCCGGTTCTTGATTTAAATATGGGGTTGGCTTCAGACAATACAATATCTGCCATTAAGTTGCCGGCTGTAGTATTTAGAACTCCATCTGTTTTGGAAATAGGGTAGGGGGCGTAGGTAAGTGTACTGTCCAAGATATGATTGATCCTTTCTCTGAAGGGTTTTACAAAGTCTTCAATTGCTTCTTTAGAAGCCAATGAGCTATCTATGGTAATTTGTTTTGCATCTATCTTTATTAGGTCTGGCTTTTGTTCTGCACAGGAATACAAAAAAGTAATTGTTACAAATATAACAAAGTGTTTTATTTTTAAAACCATATTTCGTTTTATCTTAGCGGCATATTATGCGTGGAGATTCTTTACATTTGTAGAACCCATTCCAAATTTTGCATACCAGAATGGTTCAAAATGTAAAAGTACATGTTTAAGGGAATAAAAGATAAGTTCAAATACAAATCGGGCGTTAAATTTTTGAAACAAGAGTTGGCTAAAGATCCGCCAATAATTGAAAGAACTAAAGGTATAACCTCTATTGGTTGTATTGTTGATTTAGATGGCTTTGATGATGCAAACCAATTTTATGGGTTTGTTGAAGATTATAATTTACGACCGAATGCGGTAAAGATTATTGGTTATAAAAGTTATTACGATAAGAATTCACCGTATTCAACCCCAGTTTTTTCAGATAAGGACCTTGGGTGGAACGGAGCAATAGAGAACAGCTATGCACTGGAGTTTTTAAGTAGGGAGTATGATTTGCTAGTGAACTACTACACCAGTGATAATTTATTACTACAGTTAATGAGCGTTAAGACTAGAGCCCGATTTCGTGTAGGTTTTAAAGATGTTGATCTCATGTATAATGATTTGATAATGGATTCGCCATTAAGTGACTTTAAAATTTTTAAAGCAGAACTTAAAAAATACCTTGGCGTTTTAAACGAAATTGAGCAATGAAGCAAATTATTGGTACAGGTGTGGCGTTGGTTACCCCGTTCAAAGAGGATCTTACCATAGATGTAGAGGCATTACACCGTATAGTAAACTATAATGTGGATGGCGGAATAGATTATTTGGTAGTTTTGGGTACTACCGGCGAATCCGTAACACTTACCAAAGCAGAAAAACAATTGGTTATAGATACCGTAACTATTGCTAATGCAGGCAGATTGCCTTTAGTAGTAGGTGTTGGAGGGAATAACACGGTTGCTGTAATTGATGAATTACAAAATTTGGATTTAACTAATTTTGATGCTGTTCTTTCGGTATCTCCTTATTATAACAGACCTACTCAAGAAGGTATTTATCAGCATTTTAAAGCTATTGCTAAAGTATCTGCAAAACCCATAATTCTCTACAATGTGCCAGGTAGAACAGGAAGCAATATGCTACCGGAAACAGTTATACGTTTGGCCGAGCTTGATAATATTGTAGCTATTAAGGAAGCATCGGGCAATATGGTTCAGATACAGGAATTGATAAAAGGATGCCCAAAAGACTTCCATGTCATTTCGGGCGATGACTTTACAGCTTTAGCTACGGTTCTGGCAGGAGGTTCTGGAGTTATTTCCGTATTAGGCCAAGGCCTTCCGTCTGAGTTTTCAGGTATGATCCGTTCTGGGTTAGAACGCAATGTAGATGAAGCATATAGACAACATTACGAGCTTCAGGAAGGTATGGGTCTGATTTTTGAAGAGGGCAACCCCGCCGGTATCAAAACCATTTTTGAAGTGTTGGGTATTGCCGGTGCAGCTGTAAGACTTCCACTTATAGAAGCATCCGATAGTTTAAAAAATAACATAGCCGACTTCGTAAAACCATTTAAGGTTTTTGCGTAACGGTGTTAAATCTTCCCCAAAAGCATTGGTATAAGGGTTCTAGAATACTATTTTAGCTACTTTATTTTTTGTTTTTTATATCCATTCGGAATCCGTAATTTTGCAAAATGCTTTTTAAAATGAGGTTATTAGTCCCTATAGTACTGCTTGCTTTGATGACACAATCATGTAGCGAGTATCAAAAGGTACTTAAAAATGAAGAAGTTAAGCCTAAATATGACCTAGCTCAGAAATTCTATGAGGAAGGAGATATGAAAAGGGCAAATCGTCTTTTTGAACAAATAGCGCCTAAATATGTAGGCAAACCTCAAGGTGAGCGTGTGATGTTTTTTTTGGCTGACACTTATTTTCAGAGAAAAGATTACAATATGGCAGGCTATCAGTTTGAGCGTTTTGTAAAGTCCTATCCAAAAAGTGATAAAGTGGCCGAAGCTTCTTTCTTGGGAGCAAAGAGTTACTTTAAACTTTCGCCAGCATATTCATTGGATCAAACAGATACAGATAAGGCATTGGCCAAGTTGCAGCTTTTTATCAACTCGTATCCAGATTCAGAATATTTTGCCGAAGCTAACGTTATGGCAAAAGAGTTAACGACCAAAAAAGAACATAAAGCATACGAAGTAGCAAAGCAGTTCAATAAATTAGGTCAGTTTGATTATACGTTTCTTACGCCGGCGGTAGCTGCGTTCGATAACTTTATATCGGATTTTCCTGGATCTATTTACAGAGAGGATGCGATGTATTACAGATTTGAATCGGCTTCCCGATTTGCCTTGAATAGCTTTAAAAGATTGCAAGAAGAACGTTTAAATGAAGCCATAGCTGATTATAACGCTCTAAAAAAGCAATTTCCGGAAACGAAACATGCCGGAGATGCAGATAAAATACTTGAAAAAGTAAATTTAGAATTACAGAATTTTACCCAAGAGAAAGAAGCAAAATAAATTAGTTTGACTATGAATATGAACGATCTTAAGAATTCGAATGCTGCAGTTTCTACAGTAACGATCAACAAAAATGAGTTTGATCGACCAACGGATAATATTTACGAGGCAATTTCTATTGCAGCTAAAAGAGCAGTGCAGATCAATTCTGAAATTAAAAAAGAACTTCTAGAAAAATTAGAGGAGTTTGCTACTTATAGCGACAGCCTAGAGGAAGTTTTTGAGAATAAAGAACAGATAGAAGTTTCTAAATTCTACGAAAAATTACCTAAACCACATGCTTTGGCAGTAGAAGAGTGGTTGAATGATAAAATATATCACAGAAATACGGAAAAAGACCAGTAGTATATGGTAGGCGGTAAGAATATCCTTTTAGGCATTACCGGAGGGATTGCCGCTTATAAAACTACATTTCTTGTACGTTTACTGATTAAAGCTGGCGCTAATGTCAAAGTTGTTTTGACGGATAGCGCCAGCTCTTTTGTTTCCCCACTTACCTTAGCTACACTTTCCAAAAACCCTGTAATTTCCTCTTTTGTTAATGAGGGTGAAGGCGCAACAGAATGGAACAATCATGTAGAATTGGGTTTATGGGCAGATGTGATGCTCATAGCTCCCGCTACGGCGAATACCTTGTCTAAAATGGCAAATGGTACTTGTGATAATTTATTGCTTGCCACATATTTATCTGCTAAATGTCCGGTGTTTTTTGCTCCGGCAATGGATTTGGATATGTATAAACATCCTTCGTCAAAGGCATCATTTAAAAAGCTGAAGTCGTTTGGCGATATAATGATTCCTGCCACGGCCGGAGAATTGGCTAGTGGTCTTCATGGTGAAGGGCGTATGGCGGAACCGGAGGATATTTTAGAATTCATAAAGGCTTATTTGAAAAAGGGCCTTCCGCTTAGCGGTAAGAGAGTACTGATTACCGCTGGTCCCACTTATGAGGCTATTGATCCTGTGCGTTTTATTGGTAATCATGCCTCTGGTCAAATGGGGTATGAATTGGCTAAGGTTGCGGCAAACTTGGGGGCAGAGGTTATTTTGGTTTCTGGTCCCTCTCATTTTGTGGTTTCTCATGATTCAATCGATTTGAGGAAGGTTACTTCTGCCGAAGAAATGTATAATGAAGTCCATTCGCATTATAAAAATATTGATATTGCTATTTGTGCTGCAGCGGTGGCTGATTACAGGCCTAAAACGGTTGCAAATCAAAAAATCAAGAAAAAAGAACCTGAATTTTCTATTGAATTGGTAAAGACTAAAGATATTTTACTGTCTTTGGGTGAAAAGAAAAAAGAGCAGTTTTTAGTAGGTTTTGCATTAGAGACAGAAAATGAGCTAGAGAATGCTAAAATCAAGCTTAAAAAGAAAAATTTAGATGCTATTGTTCTTAACTCTCTGAACGATAAAGGGGCTGGTTTTGGAAAACCGACCAACAAAATCACTTTTATAGATAAGAATTCTGTGATTACACCGTTTGAACTAAAGACCAAGGCAGAGGTGGCCAAGGACATTTTTGATGAAATCTTGAAAAGATACCATGCGTAACTTCATTTTTATACTTATTTGTTCATTTTTTATGTTGTCGGTTTCGGCACAAGAAATGAATTGTGTAGTTACCATAAATGCAGATCAGGTCTCTCAAACCAATCAGCAGATATTTAAAACTTTAGAACGTTCTTTAAATGATTTTATTAATAAGAACAAATGGACTAACCGTACTTACAAGGAAAACGAACGTATAAATACCCAAATGTTTATTACCATTACCAATTACGAGTCCAACCGTTTTGAGGGTAATATTCAAATACAATCATCACGCCCCGTTTTTAATACCTCTTACGAAACACCTGTCTTTAACTACAAAGACAATCAGCTTAATTTTGAGTACATAGAATTTCAACCTCTAGTCTTTAATGAAAACGTATTTGAATCTAATCTGATCAGTGTTGTCTCGTACTATGTGTACATTATATTAGGACTTGATGCAGATACATTTTCTTTGGAAGGCGGGACTGAGTATTTTAGAAAAGCACAGCAGATTACCACACAAGCACAAGGTAGCAATTACGCCGGTTGGGATCAGAACAGCGATCGCAGTCGTTTTGAGTTGGTAGATAACTTATTATCCAACACCTATCGTGAATACCGCATTGCTATGTATAATTACCACCGTAAGGGCCTTGATATTCTAGGTGATAATAATAGTACGGGCAAACAAGTTATTGCAGGAACTATGAAACTTTTTGAAACGATGATAAAACGCAGGCCTAATGCGTTTTTGATTCAGACTTTCTTTGATGCGAAGTCAGATGAGATACAAAATATCTTTTCAGACGGGCCAAAAGTAGATATTGTTCAGCTAAAAGAGACATTGAACAATATTGCTCCTTTATATTCCAGTACTTGGAACGATATTAAGTACTAGTTCTTTCGGTACGAAATTATCATTTATCTTTACGGCACAAATTGAATAGAAAACTGTGCTAGTACAACTTTCCATAAAAAATTACGCATTAATAGACAATCTAAATGTAGCGTTTACAAACGGTTTTACCTGTATTACTGGTGAGACAGGTGCTGGTAAGTCTATTTTATTGGGTGGTTTGTCCCTGGTTTTGGGAAAACGTGCCGATTTATCTTCTTTACGGGATAAAAATAAAAAATGTGTTATAGAAGCTGAATTTCAGATTGATAAGTATAACTTGAAATCCTTTTTTAAAGATGAGGATTTAGATTATGAAGAAAGGACTATAATCCGCAGGGAAATTCAGCCCAGTGGAAAATCAAGAGCCTTTGTAAATGATTCTCCAGTCACTTTGGATATTCTTACCCGTTTAGGAAGTAGTCTTATAGATGTACATTCCCAACACCAGACTTTACAGCTCACAGAAAATGATTTTCAGTTGAAAGTTATAGATGCTTTGGCTGATAATAAAAAGGTGTTAACGGATTATGGTGAGAAACTTGATCAGTATAGAAAGGCTTCAAAAGAATTAGAAGACCTAATTAATTTTGAGAAAGAAGCGAATAAAGAACACGATTATAATAGTTTTCTTTTAGAGGAACTACGGGCGGCGCCCTTAAAGATAGGCATTCAAGAAGAGCTTGAAGAGCAGTATGAACAATTAAATAATGTAGAGAATATCCTCGATTTGATTTCGTCCGGACACCAACTTTTGAATGATGAGCAGGTGGGTATTGTCAGTTTACTTACGGAGCTTAAACAAGTGGCTAATAAATTATCAGGTTTTGGAACTCAGTATGCTGATTTAAACCAGCGTGTACAATCTGTTTTTATTGAGGTAGATGATATTGCTTCTGAGCTTCAGAATTACCAGGAAGAAACAGAAGTTAATCCAGAACTATTAGAAGAAACGAACTCAAAGTTGCAGCAGCTTTATGATTTACAGAAAAAACATGGGGTTCAGGAGGTTTCCGAATTATTGAAAATCAGAGAAGAACTTTTAGAAAAAGTAAGTGTTACGGAAAATCTTGAGGCAGATATAGCAAAGAAGATAAAAGAACTGGAAAGTCAAAAAGCAGCTTTACAAAAGACGGCAGATGTGTTAACCGGAAAACGTAAAAAAGTCGTTCCCGAACTTAAAAAGCAATTAGAAAATTCGCTAAAAACATTGGGAATGCCAAGCGCAACTTTTAAAATTGAAATTTCAAAGGCCGATGATTTTAAGTCAAACGGAGCAGATGGTCTATCTTTTTTGTTTTCGGCTAACAAAGGTGGTGATTACGGCGAGTTGAAAAAAGTGGCCTCAGGAGGTGAGCTCTCTAGAATTATGCTTACTATAAAATCTATTTTAGCAAAATACGAAAATCTGCCTACCATTATGTTTGATGAAATTGATACTGGAGTCTCTGGGGAAATTTCAGGTAAAATGGGAGATATCATGCAGGCTATGAGTAAAAGTATGCAAGTATTTTCTATTACCCATTTACCTCAGGTAGCTTCAAAAGGAGACCACCACTTTAAAGTTTATAAATTAGAAGAGGGTGCTGTTACCAAAACCAACATGAAAGAATTGACCAATGAGGAAAGAGTAGTGGAGTTAGCTGAAATGTTGGGGGGTAAGGAGCTTTCTGAATCTGCTATGGCTCACGCTAGGCAGCTTTTGAACTAGAATACCTAACTGCTTGCGCTTTTATGCGCTAGATTTGGTTTTTAAGTCCATTTTTGGACTTTTAAATGTGTTTTTATTCATATGGCAACAATTTGTTGCCAACTTTTTAAATATCTTTGGCGCTTAAAGAACAACCAACAGAATCTATCACAATGTCGTATAATTTATTAAAAGGTAAGAGAGGAATAATTTTTGGAGCTTTGGATGAAAATTCAATAGCATGGAAAACAGCAGAGCGCATTCATGAAGAAGGAGGAACTTTTGTTTTGACCAATGCACCCGTAGCTATGCGTTTAGGGCAAATTAAAGATTTAGCCGAAAAAACCGGCTCTGAGGTTATTCCTGCCGATGCAACTAGTGAAGAGGATCTTGCGAACTTGGTAGCCAAGTCAGTTGAAATTCTTGGTGGAAAAATAGATTTTGTACTACACGCTATCGGTATGTCCGTGAACGTTAGAAAAGGTCGTTCTTATACAGATGAAAAATATGACTTTACTAATAAAGGATGGGATGTTTCAGCACTCTCTTTCCATAAAGTTATGCAAAGCTTGTACAAAGCAGATGCAATGGCAGAATGGGGAAGTATTGTTGCTTTGACCTATATGGCGGCACAACGTGTATTTCCAGATTACAATGATATGGCAGATAATAAAGCGTATTTAGAATCTGTAGCACGTAGTTTTGGTTACTTCTTTGGTAAGGAGAAAAACGTTCGTGTAAATACTATTTCTCAATCTCCTACACCCACTACCGCCGGACAAGGTGTAAAAGGCTTTGGAGGTTTCATTAGCTATGCTGAGAAAATGTCCCCGTTAGGGAATGCTACAGCATTAGAATGTGCTGATTATACCGTTACCCTTTTCTCTGATCTTACCAGAAAAGTAACCATGCAAAATTTGTTTCATGATGGCGGCTTCTCTAACACAGGCGTTAGTCAAGAGGTGATAGAACATTTTACCGAAGAGTAGAAATATAGTAGATATCAATAGATTTAATTCTGACGAAACATTAGTTTTCGGCATATATTCGGGCATTTTACATTATCAATTTGGCAATGTAAAATGCCTTTGAAATTTCCGTATAAGAGGTTATGGATTTATATTTTTCTTTTATAGTTCCGGTTTACAATAGACCCGAAGAAATTACGGAGCTATTGGAGAGTCTTACACATCAGACCTATTCAAAGGATTTTGAGGTTTTGATTGTGGAAGATGGCTCTACACTTTCCTCTCAGGACGTAGTTGAGAAATATAAAAACAGTCTTTCTATTTCTTATTACCAGAAACCGAATTCAGGACCTGGCGACTCAAGAAACTACGGAATGACTCGCGCTAAGGGTAATTACTTTCTAATTGTAGATTCGGATTGTATGATTCCACCGTATTACTTAGAGGCGGTTCATAGTGCTTTGGATAAAGATTTTGTTCATTGTTTTGGCGGTCCGGATGCGGCCCATGAATCCTTTGGGCTTTTGCAAAAGGCAATCAATTATGCAATGACATCGGTTTTGACTACCGGTGGGATTCGTGGTAACAAAAAGGCTTTGGATAAATTTCAGCCACGCAGTTTTAACATGGGCATATCTAAAAAAGCATTTGAAACCGTAGGCGGATTTGGAAAAATTCATCCGGGAGAGGACCCGGATTTTACTTTTCGTATTTGGGATAAAGGATTTGACACTAAGTTGATACCAGAGGCTTTTGTATATCATAAACGTAGAATTGATTGGAACAAGTTTTTTATTCAGGTTAAGAAATTCGGTAGTGTTCGTCCTATCTTGAATAAATGGCACCCTAAAACCTCCAAAATGACGTATTGGTTTCCAACATTATTTTGTTTAGGTTTTTTAGTTTCACTTATTTTCTTCGCAGTAGGTATTAGTTTACTTCTATATTTATATCTGATTTATTTTACGCTCATTTTTATAGATTCACTTTTAAAGAATAGAAATTTGGCGGTAGCCTTACTGTCGTTGGTTGCTGTGAGCATTCAATTCATGGGATACGGATATGGTTTTTTAAAATCCACTATCTTCCTTAACTTTAGCAAAAAGCAACCGGAAACTTTGTTTCCAAACTTATTTTTCAAATAATTGGTAAACTGGATAACAGATAAGGTCAAGAAGGCTCTGAAGAAGAGAAAAGTAAAAATATTCTTAGTGTTTTTATTTTTTTCAACTTTGATATGGCTCATTAATAATCTTTCGGAAAGTTATGTGAGTACGTCCAATTTTGATTTGGAATACGTGAATGTTCCAGAAGGTTATTTGTTTAAGGGAGCTATGGATAATGAGCTCAAGGTAAAAATAAAAGCTGGTGGATTCCAGCTAATGGGGTTTAACTTTAAACATGCCAAGGTATTTATAGACTTGGCGGATGCACAGCAAAAAGATTCAATATTTTATATTCCTCAAAGCGTATATCGTAAACAGGTAGAAAGACAACTTAGCAGTTCTATGACTTTGATCGATATTGAAACCGATACTCTTTTTGTGGGGATGTTAGCCGTTGTCTCTAAAAAGGTTCCTGTAAAACCTAATGTGGAGGTTAATATGGCCAGGAATTATCTGTTAGATGGAAAAATGGAGGTTCAACCAGATTCAGTAACGATTACCGGACCTTCAGAAGAGATAGATAGTATCGGCGTAGTTCGCACAAAAAAGTTGACTCTCCCTGATTTAAATGCCGATTTCTCGGAAACGGTTCAAATAGAAAGACCTAAAGAACTTAGAAATACCAATTATTCCATCAGCAAAGTTGAACTTACCGCTAAAATTGCCCGTTTTTCAGAAAAAGTTTTCGAGGTACCTATAATAACGGTTCATTTTCCAAGCGATATAAATGTAAAAACATTTCCGGACAAGATTTCTGTTTTGTGCAAAGCGAAGTTAAAACGTTTAAAAAAATTGGAAGCATCCGATTTTGAAGTTATTGCGGATTATAATCAATTAAAAGATGGTAATACGGACGAGCTTAAACTGGAATTACGTAAAAAGCCTAGTGGGCTGCATAGTGTAAAACTAGAAAAAAACAGCGTAGAATATATACTGAATAAAAAATGACCATTGTAGGCTTAACAGGTGGCATAGGAAGTGGTAAGACCACTGTTGCAAAAATGTTTGCGGATTTGGGCGTACCTATCTACAATTCGGATGAGCGTGCCAAAACTTTAATGCAGAAATCACCAGAACTTATTTCCGCTATAAAGGTACTCCTAGGAGAAGAAGCATATCAGGATGGTAAGTTAGACCGTGGTTACGTTTCAAAACAGATTTTCAATACTAAAGAACTTCTTGAAGGACTTAATGCAATAGTACATCCCGCAGTTAGAAAAGATTTTACGCGATGGGCAGACGAGCAGACCTCGGATTATGTAATTCAGGAAGCTGCTATTATATTCGAAATTGGGTCTCAGGATTTTTATGACTTTATCATTTTGGTTACTGCTCCAAAGGAAACTAGAATCAACCGAGTTATGCTCCGAGACGAGTCCAGTACAGTAGATAGCATAAGGGCACGAATGAAAAACCAATGGGATGACGATAAGAAAATAGAGTCTTCTGACTATGTCATCCAAAACGAGAATATAGATCAAACAAAGGTTAAGGTCTTAGATGTTCATCACGATATACTTAATAAAATATAGGTCTCACGCCATTTTAACATTTTTGTTAAGGTTTGGTTAAACGTACTACCTGCTATATGTTAAATCTTTAATTTTGTTTTTAAATGAATAAGAGGTTATTTGTCCTTTTGGTGGCGTTGATGAGTCTCTCCCTGATAGGAATAATATCTGTTCAGTTCTTGTGGATAAAACAATCTGTTGAGGATAAGGAAGAACAGTTTTCTAATACAGTATCTGAAGTCTTAAATGAGGTTTCCGATAAAATAGAGGAGAGGGAAACAAAGGACTATTTTGAGCGTTACATCAATATAAAGGATAGTGTAGGTGAGCCTAAAAGCTCTCACTTAAGAAATATTTTTTTTATAGATCGTGATTTAAACTCTAATGAGATACGGTTTTATTCCCATGGTATTTTAGAGGAAGATTATAATATAGCATCTACGTTCTTTGATAATGGTAATGGTAGTGATACTACCACGATTAAGGGGTATACCAGTAAGCGTACCAAAACAATCTTTAAGGAAGATTTTGGTTTGGACGGTAAGGAGTATAAATTGAATGCCGTTCAAAAACTTGAGAAAATAGGAGGCTTATCGGCCATAGAAAAAGCTCAGTTTGAAGACGTTTTTAGTGAGTACGCAAAAAAAGTACCTATTCATAAAAGAGTTTCTAATCAGGAAATTAAGCTCCTTCTTAATCGAGAATTGAAAAATAGAAACCTGAATATTGATTATGAATATGGGGTGTACAGTAGAGGGCTTCCTACGAAAGTAAAGTCTAGGAAATTCAAATTTGAAAAGGACATGCTCTATGAAACACCTATCTTTAAGGATAGTGAAGGAGCAAGTAATTTCTCCTTATTGATTTCCTTTCCCAAGAAAAAGAAGTTTTTGATCGGTTCAATCATCAGAATGGCTCTTTTATCGCTTCTTTTTACATTGGTTATTGTAATTGCTTATTCTGGGGCTATTTATCAACTTATACGTCAAAAGCAGATATCAGAAATTAAATCTGATTTCATTAATAATATGACGCATGAATTTAAAACACCTATTGCAACAATAAACCTGGCAGTAGAAGCTATACGGAATCCTAAAATTATAGGAGACCCAGAAAAGGTAGATAGGTATTTGACCATGATTCGCGAAGAGAATAAGCGGATGCACGCACAGGTGGAAAATGTATTGCGTATATCCAAGTTGGAAAAGAATCAATTGGATATAAGTAAGGATAGGGTAGATGTACACGACATTATAGAAGATGCAATTGCTCATGTGGAGTTAATAGTTGCCGATAGAGGAGGATACATAGAAACACATTTAAATGCAGAAAGAACGGAGGTTCTGGCCAGTGAAATGCATTTTACGAATGTAATCGTAAATATTCTTGATAACGCCATTAAGTATTCAACAAAAGCACCTAGGATAGACGTCTATACAGAGGTTGCAAAGAATTATATTGTAATTGAAATAAAAGATCAAGGTGCAGGAATGAGTAAAGCCGTGGTTAAAAAAGTATTTGAAAAATTCTACCGTGAGCATACGGGAGATTTGCATAATGTTAAAGGGCATGGGCTCGGTTTGGCATATGTGAAAAAAATAGTAGACGATCACCAAGGTGAAGTTTACGCAGAAAGTGAAAAAGGAAAGGGAAGTACTTTCTATATAAAATTGCCTTTAATCTAACTCAACAAGTTATGGAAACAGTAAATAAAAAAATACTCTTAGTAGAGGATGATCCTAATTTTGGAATTGTTCTAAAAGATTATTTATCTATGAACGATTTTGATGTAACTCTGGCCAAGAATGGTATGGAGGGATTCGAAAAGTTTAAAAAGGATAATTATGACATCTGTATTTTAGATGTAATGATGCCTTACAAAGATGGTTTTACCTTGGCAAAGGAAATCCGTGAAAAGAACGAAAATGTTCCTATCGTATTTCTTACCGCAAAAACCATGAAGGAAGATGTATTAAAAGGTTATAAAGCAGGAGCGGATGATTATCTAAATAAACCATTTGATTCAGAAGTTCTTTTGATGAAACTGAGAGCTATTCTTCAAAGAAAAGCGTCTAATACATTGGCAGACAGTAAGAAATTTGAATTTAAAATCGGTAATTTTCATTTAAACTCTAAGCTTAGATTCTTGAAGTACAAAGAAGAAGAAGCTATAAAATTATCTCCTAAAGAGAATGAGTTATTGAGACTTTTGGCGCTTCATGAAAATGATTTAATGCCAAGAGAATTAGCGTTGACAAAAATATGGAGAGACGATAATTACTTTACTTCTAGAAGTATGGATGTTTATATTGCTAAACTTAGAAAGTATCTTAAATTGGACGATACGGTAGAAATCTTGAACATTCACGGAGAAGGTTTCCGTTTGGTTGTTAAAGAAGACGTATAAGACCATTAATAAATTAACGAAAAGCTCTGCTATAGAAATGGCAGAGCTTTTTGTTTTTATAGAGCTTTTAGAATATGCGCTACAATTTCATTGGGAGTTTGCATTATAGATACCGTAATAGCGTCTTCGGGTACTTCTAAGGTATTAAATTGGGATTGTAATAATTCTGGCGGCATAAAATGATTTTCACGAAGCTTAAGGCGTGCCATGATTTCGTCAAAAGTGCCTTTTAGGTAAACAAAAAATAGTTTTTGGTCAATTCCGTTTTGCAGCGTAGAACGATATTTAGTCTTAAGGGCAGAGCAGGCAATAATAGCACCGGTTTCTCGGTTTTCAATAGCTAAAAGGTTCAATCTTTCTAACCAGCCTTGGCGATCATTATCGTCTAGAGGAAACCCCTCAGCCATTTTTTTTACGTTGGCTTCAGGATGGTAATCATCTCCATCGTAAAAATCCAAATCCAATTTCTCGGCTAAAAGCTTGCCGATTGTACTTTTTCCAGAGCCAGAGACACCCATTACGAATACTACGGGTCTTTTATTTTCCATTCGGTAAGATATTATTTAACCTAATTAGCAATTCTTGAAAATCTGCATCATTAGAAACCCAAATTGTTTCTTTGTTTTTTTTAAACCAAGTAAGTTGTCTTTTAGCAAATCTGCGGGTATTTTTCTTTATTTCCTCTAATGCAAAGTTTAGCTCTTTATCCGCACTGTTTACTTCTGACTTTTCATTATTTTCAAAATAAGTAAAAAGTTCCCGATAGCCAACTGTTTGTAGAGCGTTTAACTCTTTGTTTCTTTCTAATAATTTAGCTTCTTCAACAAGACCTTCTTCAACCATTAAATCAACACGCTGGTTGATGCGATCATAAATGAGTGCGCGATCAGCTTCTATGCCAATGGTAATAGTCTTGAACGGTCGTTTTTTCTTGTTTTTTGATAGGAAAGAAGAGTAAGGAGCATTGGTCTCTCTACAGACTTCCAACGCTCTAATAAGTCTATGCGGATTGTTTAAGTCTACAGAGCTATAATAATCCGGGTCTCTTTTTTTAAGCTCATTTTGTAAACTTTCAATGCCTTTTTCTTTAAATTCTTGATTAAGTTGTTCACGTATTTTAGGGTCTACTTTTGGAAAATCATCTAGACCTTGGGTTACAGCTTTGGTGTAAAGTCCGCTGCCACCTACCATTACCACTATATTTTTTTCTTTAAAAAGTTGGTCAAGTAAAAGAAGCGCATCGCGTTCAAAATCGCCTACGGAATAGGAGTCGAATATGCTTATGTGTTGTATAAAGTGATGTTTAGCTTGTTTTAACTCTTCAGCAGTGGGCACGGCTGTACCAATTCTCATTTCTTTAAAAAACTGCCTGGAATCCGCCGAGATTATTTCGGTCTTAAAATGTTGGGCAAGAGATATGGCAAGTTTGGTTTTGCCAATAGCAGTAGGTCCTACAACGGATAAAAGTATTTTCTCCATTATAATTCGCTTCCACAATTATAGCAATGGGTGGCATCATCTCTATGACCCTCTTTTGAACAATTCCTGCAAGCTTGTGTATTGACATGAACAAAATGTTTGTCGCCAATTGATTTTTGTCCTTGTGATTTTTTCCCGAATTCTACAGTTACGATACCTGTTGGAACGGCAATTACACCATAACCTACGAGCATGATCAAGGTTTCTATGAACTGCCCTTGTGGTGTTATTGGAGCAATGTCTCCATAGCCTACCGTGGTCAAGGTTACAATAGTCCAATAGATGCTGGTAGGTATGCTGGTAAAGCCAGCTTCATCTCCTTCGATCAAATACATTAACGTACCTAGGATTACGGAAAGGATAAGAACTGCAAAAAGAAAAACGGTGATTTTTGCCCTGCTCGCCTTTAGTGCATTTTTTAGTTGAGACGCCTCCCCTAAAAATCTAACCAATTTTAATATCCGGAAAACCCTTAAGAGACGTAGGGATCTAATAGCCAATAAAACTTGAGATCCGGCAAAAATATAAGAGAGGTACAGCGGAATTGTAGAGAGTAAATCTATTACGCCATAAAAGCTAAAAATATAGTTCTTAGGCTGTTTTATGCTAACGATTCTAGCTATGTATTCAACGGTGAAAAGGATAGTAACAATCCACTCTAGAATAAAAAGTGTGTTGTGGTATTCGGCATCTATCCACTTTACACTTTCCAGCATTACCAAAAGAACGCTAATGATAATCAGAATGAACAGTAAAATATCAAACCATTTACCCAAAGGAGTATCCGCTTCATAAATTATTTCATGAACCTTGTATTTCCAGCCTTTGTCGGGTTTATGTGCTTTCAAATTTTATTGATTGCTTAATTCAAGAATCTTTAGACTGCGCTTCTTACGTATGTAGCCCTCTATGATATGTGTGGTATTTTCATTCCCTCTCATGGGTACGATAATAGATTCTAAGATATGAATATTATTGATTTGATGGTTAAGGTTATAATAGCCAGTGCCTTTAAAATCACCATTTTTAATCAATATAGCGCTGTATTCACCAATTTCTCTCCCTTTGTCTACAATTACCACATTTTTATTATTCAAGGAGTATTTATGAACAGCTTCTGCAACTCTTTGATTATATTCTTCTGCAGGCTCCTTGGCAATACAAGCACCTAAACAATCTCCTTCGTCGTATTTTGAACAGTTCTTTTTAGCTTCTGAGATACCATTAAGCTTATCGCAAAGATTAAACTCACGTGTTAATTTAAAAATAAAATTAGAGGCACCTACTTCACTATTAAATGTCGCGAAAGCGCCATTTCTTTTAGTTGCTTTTTTCACTGTTAAAGTATCATAACCAGCCTGATTTTTTTCAACATACACGGCATGGCTAAAACTAACAGCTTTTGGTCTATGGTTATACTTAGGCCGATTTCTTTTAAGCTCTTCGTTCTCTTTCAAAAGCGCTATTAATTCATTACCAGTTTTTTCAAAGGTCACCTTTTTTGTAGCTTTTTGCAATTGCCTTGCCCTGCCACCATCTTTTGTAAAATGTTGATTGACCCTTTTTTTGATATTCGTACTTTTTCCTAAATATAGTATCTCTCCATCTTTATCATGCATGTAATATACACCTGTTTCAGAGGGTAAAGAATCTACAATGTCTAATTGCCGGTCAGAGAGTTCGCCTTCGGTTTCCTTTCGGATAACCTCTTTTATAATGGTCTTATCAAGGTCTTTAGCCAATAATATTTTAAAAAGTTGCAAGGTTGCAAGTGCATCGCCGTTAGCTCTGTGGCGATCACTTACTGCGATGCCTAAGGACCTAACTAGTTTTCCTAGGCTATGAGATTCTGCTTCGGGGATCAACTTTTTAGAGAGTTCTACCGTACACAGGGTTTTTCGTTCAAAATTATAGCCTAGTCTTCTAAATTCGGTACGTAATATTCTATAATCAAATTGTGCGTTATGGGCAATTAGAACTGTGCCTTCGGTAATCTCAACAATACGTTTGGCTATCTCATGAAATTTTGGAGCGGTAGTCAACATTTTATTATTGATACCTGTAAGCTTTACAACAAAAGGCTGAATATCCTTTTCAGGATTCACTAAACTAATAAACTGGTCTACCACTTTGTGTCCGTCAAATTTATGAATTGCAATTTCCGTAATGCCTTCTTCATTAAATTTGCCTCCTGTGGTTTCTATATCTAAAATGGAATACATCTATGCTTTTTTGTACTGTGGTGTTGGTCTGTTGGGGTTGTAAAGGGGAATACTATTAGTTTCGTTTTCCAAAGATACTACTTCCAATGCGTACCATGGTACTTCCTTCTTCAATGGCTATTTGATAATCGCCACTCATTCCCATGGATAGGGTTTTTATCTGTGGATTTTCTGGTTGAATGGAGTCGAAGATTGTTTTTAGCTGGTTAAATTCTCTTCTAACTTGTGTTTCATTATCTGTAAAGGTGGCCATAGCCATTAATCCCACTACATTTATATTTTTAAGTTGATGGTACTCATCAGACTTTAAGATTAAATTTAATTCTTCTTTATCTAAACCAAATTTGGTATCTTCTTCTGCAATATGAATCTGAAGAAGACAATTAATGCTTCGGTTGTTTTGTTCGGCTCGTTTATTAATTTCTTTTAATAATCTAAAACTGTCTACCCCGTGCACTAGGTCTACAAACTCCGCCATATACTTTACTTTGTTGCGTTGTAAGTGACCTATCATATGCCATTTAATGTCTTTTGGTAAACGTTCCCATTTCCCTACCATTTCCTGTACTTTGTTTTCTCCAAAAATGCGTTGGCCGGCGGCATAGGCTTCCATTAAATCCTTATCTGGTTTCGTTTTGGAAACGGCAACAAGGGTTACATGTTCAGGAAGCGCATTTTTTATTTCTAATAGGTTGTCCTTTATCATCTTTAAACTTGTGGATTGGAACTTTATAAAAACTGCTTGGAAACTTTCTCCGCTTTTCTAGACTCATTGTAATCGTAAAAACCTTCTCCTGATTTTACCCCTAATTTTTGAGCCATAACCATATTCACCAATAAGGGGCAAGGAGCATATTTAGGGTTCTTAAAACCATCGTACATTACGTTAAGGATGGATAAACATACATCAAGACCAATAAAATCAGCTAGTTGCAAAGGGCCCATGGGGTGGGCCATTCCTAGCTTCATAACCGTATCAATTTCAGATACACCTGCCACACCATTATACAATGTTTCTATAGCCTCGTTGATCATAGGCATTAAAATTCTATTAGCTACAAAACCAGGGTAATCATTAACCTCTGTTGGTGTTTTTCCTAAATTGCTAGACAACTGCATGATTTGATCGGTAGTTTCATCTGAAGTACTATAACCCCTAATAATCTCTACCAATTGCATAATAGGGACCGGATTCATAAAGTGCATGCCAATTACTTTTTCCGGTCTATTGGTAGCAGCGGCAATTTGGGTAATAGAAATAGAGGATGTATTGGTCGCTAAAATAGTCTGCTCTCCACAAATGGCATCCAATTCCTTAAAAATACCCAGCTTTACATTTAAATTTTCCGAAGCCGCTTCAACTACCAAATCAACATTGCATACGGCGTCTTTAAGTACGGTAAAGCTTGAGATGTTGTTTAATGTGGCTGTTTTGTCAATCTCGGTGATTTTTTCTTTGGCCAGCATCCTATCTAAATTTTTCGTAATTGTCGCCAATCCTTTGGTAAGCGATTCTTCTGAAAGATCTATTAAGTTTACTTTATGGCCGTTTTGAGCAAAAACGTGAGCAATTCCATTGCCCATAGTGCCTGCGCCTATTACCGCTATATGTTGCATATGTGGTGTTTTATAATTCTAAAATGAAGCAATAATCTGTAAAGCAACTTTTAATGCTTGTGTGCCTTGTTTTAAGCTTACTATAGGTGTGGTGTCTTTAGCAATAGCATCTGCAAAACTTTCTAGTTCGTCTAGAATAGCATTGTTTGTCCCTACTTCGGGATTTTCAAAATAGATTTGTTTCTTTTCGCCTTCCGCATTTTGAAGTACCATGTCAAAATCACCTACTTTTTCCGGGGCGTCCTTCATCTTCACTACCTCAACTTTCTTTTCCAAAAAATCAACGGATATGTAAGCGTCTTTTTGAAAAAAACGTGATTTACGCATATTCTTTAAAGAAATTCTACTGGCCGTTAAGTTGGCCACGCATCCGTTTTTGAACTCTATTCTAGCATTTGCTATATCTGGAGATTTACTGATTACCGATACGCCACTTGCATTAATTTGTTTCACTTCTGAATTTACAACGCTAAGAATGGCATCAATATCATGAATCATAAGATCAAGAACAACGGGCACATCCGTACCACGAGGATTGAATTCTGCCAAACGATGGCTTTCAATAAACATAGGGGTGTTAATCTGATGTTTTACTGCCGAAAAAGCGGGATTAAATCTTTCTACGTGCCCAACTTGGCCTTTTACTTTATATTTTTTTTCTAGTTCAAGAAGTTCGGTAGCTTCTTCATAAGTGTTGGTAATGGGCTTTTCAATAAATATATGTTTTCCTTTTTCCATGGCCTTTTTGGCACATTCAAAATGAGAAAGGGTAGGGGTGACAATATCAACTACATCTACCGCATCTATAAGTTTATTAATATTGTCATGGTAGTGGTATCCAAACTCATCTGCTACTTTTTTTCCGTTTATGGCATCTGCATCATAAAAACCGACTAATTCATATTTCTTCGATTCGTTCAACAGACGTAAATGTATTTTTCCTAAATGACCTGCGCCCAATACGCCAACTCTAAGCATAAATTTCAATTTATATCAAAAATAAGGATACTTTAGGAGTTTTCGGGTTTGATTTATGAACATTCAAGTTTGAAAAAAAAATAAAAATCAACGCTTACATTTAGGCGGTATACTTGTGAATTGAAGTTTTACAAGTTAACTTTACCTTTCAAAACCAAACCATTGAGAGATACTTTAAAACATAGGGGAATGCGTAATAAGCTGGCCGAGATATTGGTAGCTAAAGGCATTACCGATAAAAATGTGCTAGAGGCGGTACGCACAATTCCTAGACACTTATTTATGGACAGTAGTTTTGAGGGGCATGCCTATCAAGACAAGGCATTCCCCATAGGAGCAGACCAGACCATCTCTCAACCTTATACCGTAGCTTTTCAGTCTCAATTGTTAGAGGTAAAGCCTAATCATAAAATTTTGGAAATAGGTACGGGTAGTGGATACCAGACTGCGGTTTTATTACTCCTACGAGCAAAAGTGTTTACTATAGAGCGGCAATCGGAACTTTTTAAAAAGACTAAAATTTTCTTTAGAAAAATGGGATATCGTCCCAAAAAACTCATTTTTGGCGATGGTTACAAAGGTTTGCCGGAGCAGGCTCCTTATGACGGAATTATAGTTACCGCAGGAGCTCCGGAAGTACCAAAGGCACTTATGAGTCAATTGAAAATTGGCGGAAGATTGGTTATACCCGTCGGAACGGATGACCAGGTAATGACATTATTTATCCGTAAATCCGAAAAGGAGTTTGAAAAGAAAGAATATGGTTCTTTCCGTTTTGTGCCACTTCTGGAGAATAAAAACTAGTAGGTTGATTTAGTTATTGAAACTTTTCTTTATTCTTGATAGGTCACGTTTATTGTCGCGATCTTTCAAGGTTTCACGCTTATCATATAGTTTTTTACCCTTGGCCAAGGCTATTTTTAGTTTGGCTAACCCTCTGTCATTTATAAAAAGGTTTATAGGCACAATGGTAAAACCAGAGGTAGTTACTTCCTTGCGTAATTTGGTAAGCTCCCGTTTGTTCATAAGTAACTTACGCTCAGCTTTTGGTTTGTGGTTAAAGTGAGAGGCGTGAGAGTACTCATCTATCTGCATGTTGATTACAAAAAGCTCACCACGCTCATTAAATTCACAAAAACTTTGAGTTATAGAGGCTTTGCCTTCACGAACGGATTTAATTTCGGTACCTGCCAAAACAATACCAGTTACATAGGTATCTATGAACTCATATTCAAAACGGGCCTTTTTATTCTTTATGTTGATGTTCTTTTGAACCATGGCACAAAAATAGTGAAGTTCCCGAAATTAAAGGCTAATTCTTGATCAGAGAAAATGATAAGCGTATTTTTAAAATGAATACCGCTTCGTTGGACTTAATCTGAAAACTTATTTACGCTCTTTGGGACAATTGCAATCCATATGAATTAATTGTGATGTAGCTTGTTGGCCAATAATTTGAACAATAAAAAGACTTCCATTGTCATTATCCTCCATTTCGTAATACAAATCAAGGTCTATCATTTTATTTACAAAATCAGGTGTAGTATTGCTGTGCCCAACAACAAGAACGTTTTTACCTAGGTTATCGGCCTTAAATCGCTCTATATCTACCTCTTGTGGCTCGTAGTACTTAACGTCAAGCTCTTTTTTAACCGCAGTAGGTGCTGCTGTCATAGAGGTGCGTTCGTAATCCGTGGTGTAGATAACATCTAAATCCACGTCTTTCAGGATTTCCGCCCAATGCATTGCTCTTCCCAAACCACGTTGATTTAATTCTGGATCTGTGTTCTCTGCGTCTGAACGGTCTTTCTCCGCATGCCGAATAAAATAGAAAGTAGAAACAACACCATTGGCATCTTGGTTACTTTTTTGGTCGTCTTTGCAGCTTGAAAAAATTAACGTGACAATAAGAATAATATAAAAGGATTTGATCCGTTGCATAATAGGTGATAGTTTTTGGTTGAAAACTCTTGCATAATTGTTAACTAAATTTAGACAAAAAAAGTATGTAAGAATACTGGTTTTTGTTTTTTTGTAATCATGCTCAGAACTATAAATACATTTCTTTTTCTATTGTTTGTTTTGGTTCTGCGGAGTCAAGAATCTCGTTTACCAGCAGATTTACGGCAACATAATCTAACTACATATAATGCCAGTTTGTTTAACCCCGCTTTTTCCGTAGATAGGAACAATGCCAATTCTTTAGCTTATTGGGTACGGTGGCAATGGCAGACCATTGATGGTAACCCTACCACCCAATTTATAAATTACACTAGAAAATTAAATAATAAGTCTACCATTGGTGCAGCGTTCTTTCAACAGAATACAGGTATTTATTTTGATACAGGGGGTGTAATTAATTACGCTCATAGCTTTGTTTTAAATGAGAGTGTGAAATTATCCTTGGGGGCCAATATTTTTGGTTTTAACCAATCGTTAGCAGATGATCGTTTTACCGTTGATCCGGATTTTCCGTTGCCTCAATTATCATCTTCAGGTGATGATTTCATTTTACAGATGGCTCCCGGTGTCAGTTTGAGTGTGGAGAGACTTACTTTGGGTTTTGCCTCAGAGAATCTAATAGATTTTAATTTTACGGAAAAGGAAGCCAATACGGAAAAAGAAGATAAAGTTTTTATGGGCATCGTTTCCTATGATTTTCCAGTAACGCTTGGTGCGGCAATGAACGCTTTTGTTCGCCCTTCTATGTACTTAAGGACCATTCCAGGTGAGGCTAATCAAATTGGTTTTAACGCATTGTTGAATACGAATAAGTATTGGGGACAGTTAGGATTCAATAATTTCTATGGATATGGAGTAGGCGTTGGAGGAACATTCTTTAACCACTTATCCTTAGGGGCATTGGTAGAGTTTGGAGCTGATTCCTCAGTGAGTACGGAATCTTCTTTTGAATTGATGGCTGCCTATTTTTTCGGGAAACCGGAAGAGCGCCATAAGATGGTAGGTACCATAGTATCAGAAGAAAATGAGTTAGAGCAAATAGAATCTGCTGCTCTAGCTGAAGCCGAAGCAAATGAGGAAAAGAAAAAAGAAGCTACTGCTAAAGAACTAGAAAAAGAAAACGAATTAGCGGAAGTATCTAAAACTGAAGGTAAGCTTGTAAAGAAAGAAAATAAAGAACGCCGTAAGCAGGAAAAAATGATGCAGGATTCTGTGGCCAAGGCAGAGAAAGAATCGGCATTGGCATTGAAGAAAGAAGAGAAGCGTCTCAAAAAAGTGGCGGAAGAACAGTTAAAAGAAGAGAAAGCTCTTGCTAAGGCAACTGCAAAAGAACAAGAAGATGTATTGGCGGAGAAAGCCAAAGCAACTGAAATAGCCAAAATCGCAAAAGAAGAACAGAGAAAGAAACAGGAAGCTATTGATGCTGTAAAAGAACAAGAGGCTATTGCTGTGGCGGAAAAATTAGAAAAAGAAAAACGTATTGCCGAAGCGGCAGCTGCAAAAACTGCCCAAGTAACAGCAGCACAAGAAAAGTTGAAGCAGAAAAAAGCTGCCGAGGAAGATAAACCTGCGCAACAGAAAGAAGTGATTGCTCCTAGAAAAGGAGAGAAATATGAAGAAGTACAATCCGAAGACGGACTTGAACCCGGCTACTACCTGATTGCGAATGTATTTGGTACGAAAAAGTACTTTGATGCTTTTATGGCGGATTTAAAGCGAAAGGGACTTCAGCCAGATTCTTTTATTCGAAGCAAGAATAAATTTCATTATGTGTACTTAAACCGTTTTGATACTATGGGCCAAGCTAGAGAGGCCAGAGATAGTAATTTTGATGGTAAGTTTAGCGGAAAGACGTGGATTTTTAGAGTGATAGGAAAATAGATTAGCTAATTCTTTTGAAGTCTTTAACTGCGTTTGCGCTATGGTTTTCTGTAAATTATGAATTATTAGGTAAGATTTTTTAATACCTACATATATTTACAAGCGTAAGGATAGAAACGATAATAGGTCTACTTATTTTTTAAGTTCCTTTTTAATCAAAACCTCTAAATAAGCTATGGTATTGGTAAGGTACTTTTTATCACTGGTCATAGTTGCCATAGCAATTGCACCTTGAACCATGGTAAAAAGTTGTTTAGCGAATTGCAAAGGAGTTACCGGAAGATGTAATTCGTTCCTTTTAACTCCATTTTCTAATACTAGGGCTATTTTACCTTCTACCTCTTTAATAACTTCTTTGTTTGCTGCAACAAGTAATCTATTGTTATTTTGTGCATCTACACCCGTATTTAAAATAGGACAACCTCCCATGCTTAGGGTGAAGCTATCGTAATTTCTATAAAAATCCGTTAGTTTAAAAAGTTTGTCAAGAGCATTGTTTTCCTCCGATAAAACCTCGTCTAATTTTGTTAAAAGAAGATTGCTACTATATTGATAGGCAGATAGTGCTAACGCTTCTTTATTTTCGAAATTACCATATATAGCCCCTTTTGTAAGTCCAGTAGCTTCGGTAAGGTCGCTCATGCTAGTACCTATGTAGCCATGCTTAATAAAAACGGAGGCAACAGTTTCTGTTATAAAGGCTGTAGTTCTTTCGGCTTTTGTAGACATAGAGGTGGTATTTTATACGAAGATAAAAAAATTATATACTGTATGGTATATACTACATAAAAAAAAGCATCCCTTTTATGGGATGCTTTAAAATTCTAACGTTATTTAAAGTTAATGAATTTATTCTACTAATTCATCTTGATTTCTAAATACTAGTTCATCATTAAAGGAATCAATAAGAACAATACTGTCTGCTTTAATAGTGCCACTCAAAAGTTCTTTGGAAAGGCTGTTTAGAACATCTTTCTGAATAACTCTCTTAATAGGGCGAGCTCCATATTGAGGATCATACCCCTTATTTGCCAGATAATTAATGGCCTCATCCGTAGCATCCATCGTAATATGTTGTTTTGCAATGTTTTTCTTTAAACTATCTAATTGCAGTCTAACAATTTTATTGATGTCCTCGCGACTAAGCGGTGTAAACATAATGATGTCATCTATTCGGTTTAAAAATTCCGGTCGTATTGTTTTTCGTAACAATCCTAAAATTTCAACCCGTGCAGCTTCAGTAGCGCTATAAGGGTCTTTACTGTTCTCGAATTTTTCTTGAATAATACTACTTCCCATATTACTGGTCATGATAATAATAGTATTCTTGAAATCTGCAACGCGGCCTTTGTTATCAGTTAGTCTGCCTTCATCCAATACCTGTAATAAAACATTAAACGTATCCGGATGCGCTTTTTCAATCTCATCAAGCAATACCACGGAGTATG